>Ga0163109_10000266_pt1 | contig 42790 bp, 40 predicted proteins | sample CRUFie1St13metaG_FD_108704 | JGI IMG/M metagenome (GOLD analysis project Ga0163109, IMG submission 108704) | Marine microbial communities from the Costa Rica Dome - CRUD Field 142mm St13 metaG | ecosystem: Environmental > Aquatic > Marine > Oceanic > Photic zone | place: Costa Rica: the Eastern...
GAGATTTACGAGCAAGGCGGTTAGATAAACGGTCAGTCAGGTGGCATGTAGGGGTCAGCAGCTCCCGGTGGAATTGGAGGATGTTGTTCTAAGCTCTGACGAAATTCGTGGCGCATCTTCATTACAACATTGCGTACCCAATTTGCTTTCATCATTACATTGGTTTGTTCTTTTGGATCCCAGATAAGATTGAAGAGGTATGGCGCTTCAAGGTGGTGAGGTCCTTCATATACTTCTGGTTCCCAAATAAAATGCATTTTCCAATGTTTCCATTTAATAGCTCGCATTTCATCTTTAATGTAAAATAGGAAACCTTCCCGATTTGATTTTTCTTGCTTCCCAAAGAAAAAATCCAGCTGACAAACGCCATCTATAGGGCGATCGTCTGGAACCGGACAACCGGTCAGATTTAAGAGTGAGGTGTAAAGATCGACGATGTGAATAATCTCATCAGTAACTACACCCTTTTTAATGTGACCAGGCCACCTCATCATGAAAGGAACTCTTAGGCTTCCTTCCATAGCCGTGTGATAGGTTCCGCGCCAATATCCAGCAGTACCGCGCCACGGTTCGCGAAATTCAGGCCCGTTATCCGAGCCAAAGATTAGTAATGTATTATCCCTAATTCCTAGATCGTCTATTGCGTCAACAATTAAACCAACATTATGATCCATCTCGGCTAAGCTGTCTGAAAACTCGCCATGTCCAGTCTTTCCGATATGGTCTGGGTGCGCCAAGCTTGGAAAATGCATTTGTGTAATGGGTAAATAACAAAAAAATGGAACGTCTGCGTCGCGTTTTTCTCTCATAAATTCTATGCTTTTATGAACGCATTCACGGTCGATAGTGCGCCGCGTGTCTTCATCTAAAACTTTTACCTTATGCGCTTCTTTTCCGGCATCTGCTTCCCAGATGTATGGGGTATCCACGGGCGCATCTTCCCAGTATGGAGAGGTAGTAAACATCGCTTCGTTCATCGTTCTTGGGATACCATAATACTTTTCAAAGCCACGATCATGGGGAAGCCGACCTGATTTATCCCCTAAGTGCCACTTTCCAAAGTGACAACAAGAATACCCTGCTTCAGAGAGTAGTTCTGGTAGCAATCGTTCGTAACGCGTGAGGCCTTGAGGTAAATGTGCAGGTACTGACTGAAAAGCCCCGGTTCGAATTGGGTGTCGACCTGTCATGAGCGCCGAGCGTGTGGGAACGCAGTCACTCTCCACGTTGAAGTTATTGAACTTTATTCCCTCGCTTGCAAGACAGTCTATTCGTGGTGTCTTTGCACCACGTAACTCGCCGCCCCCATAGCAACCGAGTTCACCCCACCCAAGGTTGTCTGCAAGAATAAGGACTATGTTTGGTGTTTTTGATGTCATTTTCACGCCCCTCTAATTTCACGCCCTGAGATACCAGCATTAGTGCTAGACGAGGTTTTATGTAAGAACACTCTGCGGTTCTGTAGGGATCATTCTTTAGAAAATTAGGGATAATGGATGCTATGTTAATGGACAACTTTTTTTTGAATAATTTAATTTACGACTACAGAATTGGGTGGTCATTAATCCCTTTAGTACTAAGAAACAGCGCTGCACCAAAAAGGAAGATAATAAGGCCACCTACTAAAGCTGCTCCATTAAAAAAGTAGGCGATACCAATGTTTCCTGTCGGCATATTTTTCAGCAATTCTTCGGCAGTAGCGCGTGCATAAACTGCTAAAGCTGCAAGGGTCGAAACGGTAATGGCCGTTCCGAAAGAGATTGCCATTACTGAAACAATACCGGCAACCTTTAACTTTAAAATGGTCGCAAAAATCAGAACTAATATTGAGCCAGTACAAGGTCGAATGCCAATTGATAACACCATACTGAAAAAATTGACGATCGGGAGTTTATCACTAGATCTTTCGTGATTGGGTAGATGGGAATGATTGCAATGGTCATGGTTGTGGTGTTCGTGCAAAAATCTTCGGAATGCTGCCAACATAAAGATCAAGCCAATTATGGCAATCAAAACGTAGCTAACCCTTTCTAGTGTTTGGGCGGTGCTGTTGGCCTCTGCTATCGTAAGTTTAAGCAATCGTACTGTTATTTCGACTGTAATAATCGCAGTAACACCTTGCAGTGCCGCGCTTGCAAAAGACAGGACTATCCCTTTTTTTAGTTTAGTTTTATGCGTTGCAAGGTAAGTGGCTATGATAAGTTTGCCATGACCGGGACCGGCGGCGTGAAATACGCCATATAGGAAGCTCAGTCCTACGAGTGACCAGAATGCACCAGCACTTTGCTCTTGTGTTATGCGAACTGCTGTAGCCAAGCTCTGATGCAATTCACGTTGCCATAAACGCATTTCACTGATAATCGATGTAAGACTAGTAAAATATTGAGGTATCTCGATCATAAATAGGAAAAAGAAACCCGTAACGAGGATTAAAAGAAATACTGCTAAATAGTAAGTGCGCGCCTTCATGAGGTTCATTCTAGTTGCACTGAACTACAATTTTTTCAGCAAATAGTTTTCCAAGTTTATCCCCACCACTTTGGGTTTTATCTAAGGAAGCTGCAAAGGTTCGTATTTCCTCGTCTGGATTAGCTTCAATAAGATTGCCAAAGCAATTGCCGCTTTTTATTCCCACTAATTCAAACGCCGGCTGTTTTTCAGCATGAAGTATTTCTATGTAATAAGTCGGGTCATATACAGAATAAACAAACTTTTGATTTTTTGGATCAATTGGCTGAGAAAAATCGAGTGTCATTTTGCTCCAAAAACGGTCCTTATTTTTACCGGTTTTCACAATTCCTGAAGCAACAGCGCTATGACGTGAAGGTTTTATGCGTTTACCATCTACTGTAATCTCGGTGAAATAATCATGTTTTTTGAGTCTACCCGCCATCCCTTCAGCAAACTTTGAATGTGCATTTGGTGCACCTTTCTTCTCTATTTGCATAACCGTAAACGTTAAAAAAGCAGAATAGATTGGATCGAAAAGCCAATAAATATCAAGTGCTTGGACATGACCATTTTCATCAAAAAGTAATTTGGTCTCCATATCAATCCAAACATGTGGATGAGCCCGTCCGGATGAGGGAGTGACAACGAAGATAAGCAAGGCAAGCAGGGCAAAAAGACAACGAATTTTCATAGTAACTAAATAGCCTGTAATGCAATATGCTTCCATTTGAATTTTAAAAAACTATGAAGTTTCTGAGGACCGAATGAAGTGGAGCTGAAATCTTTTTACGCAAAAAATATAAACATCCTAACAATGATAAATCGTAATTATCCCAGTACGCAACTTCGGTAGTTTATTGATGCGTAAGTCTTTTCGCGAATAGTTTTTAGTGTAACAGAACGGCGTCAGGCTATAGAACTTCATCGAATATGGTAAAATCACCTGAAGAGGTTAAATGCAATGTCAAATCCATTAATTGTTCCTACGGTATGGGACTTTGTTACTGATGTAGTTGTAATCGGCTTTGGTGGCGCAGGTTTTGCGGTCTCCGTGACAGCGCATGACCTTGGATCAGATGTCATTTTACTTGAGAAGGCCCCCGAGGGAGCGGCAGGTGGAAATACCCGTGTTGCTGCTCAGGGGTATTTGAGCCTCGAAGGTGAGCAAGACGCTATCGACTATTTAACTGCCCTTTGTGGCCATTACAAAGTTCCAAGTGAGATGATACGTGTATGGGCTCACGAAATGTGTAAGAATAAGGAATGGCTAGCTAGCCTTGGCGGCAATCCGCAAGAGCATCAGCATCCTCCGGCCGGCATTGAATTTCCTCATTTGCGTGGTTCTCAATGTGTCCACAAGTTTCATGAGGGTGAAACCTACGGATATGGAAAGACTTGGGAGCTTTTCGAGCGCCTGACTAAAAATAGAGCAAAAAAAGGCGAACGACCGCTGCGTATTTTTTATGAAACTCCGGGCAGGAGCCTCGTGCAATCAAAAGAAACAGGCGAGATAATTGGTGTACGCGCTGAACGGAACGGGACTCTTATCACGATCAAAGCCCGTAAAGGGGTTGTTTTAACATGTGGGGGATTTGAGAATAATCAGGAAATGATACGAGATTATTTGCCTGGAATGCCGTATTGCTACACGACGGGATCTCCCTACAACGAGGGCGATGGTATTACAATGGGTCTTGAGGTTGGTGCGGACCTTTGGCATATGAACAACTTTGCTGGTCCGGCTTTGCAATTAAAAGCAGAAGGCCATCCGACGACTTTCTCGATGCGGGCCCTGCATTTCTCCAAAGAAATGCGGGGAGGTATGATTGTGGTTGGCGCTGATGGAAAACGTTTTATTGATGAGAAATACAAAACCTGTCACGGGAAAATTCCGCGAAATGGTACATATCAGCCGCTGCCAACCCCATGCCCCATCCATATGATATTCGATCATGAACTATTTTGCGCTGGGCCACTCTATGACATGCACCCACGGAGTGGGTGGACCACTGTAATGGGGCGTTATGATTGGTCAGATGATAACGAAAAAGAACTTAAAAATGGGTGGATAAAAAAAGCGGATTGCTTTGAAGATTTAGCAAATGATATTTCGCTTAATCCGGAAGTTTTGAAATCAACAGTCCAACATTGGAATGCAATGATGCGCGATGAATGCGACAGGGATTTTGGCCGAAAGTTAATGCTGAAGCCTATCGGTGCAGCTCCGTACTACTCCGTAGAGCTCTCCCCTACGATGCTAAACACACAAGGAGGACCGCGCCGCAATGAAAACGCAGAAATAGTTAGGCCCGATGGTAGCCCAATAGGACGTCTTTATAGCTCCGGCGAATTAGGCTCAATCTATAGTAATTTATATCAGGGGGCTGGAAACATCGGTGAATGCCTGGCTTTTGGGCGCATTGCAGGACGTAATGTTGCTATGCTAACTCCTTGGGATTGAATTTGAAAAAGCGACAAAAGGAAGAAAAATGAAACTTATTGGTCTTTATCGTTCGCCATATGTCCGGCGGGTTGCGGTCAGCCTTAATATCTTAGGTATGGAATATGACAATGAGGCTGTAACTCCATTTGAGTCTCCGGAGGCGGTAAGTCGATTCAATCCCTTAGTTCGAATTCCAACGTTGATACTCGATGATGGAGACGTGCTCGTTGAGAGTTATGCAATTCTCGATGCGCTCGACGATATGAGCCCACCTGAAAACCGGTTAGTGCCATCAACCGGATATCCTCGCAGGCATGTAATGCAACTGTCTGCTATCGCCACAGGTACAATGGATAAAGCGGTTTGGGCTGTCTATGAAGGACGTTTTCACCCCAAGGAAAAATACCATAAGCCATGGGCAGAACATAACGATACGCAAGCAGACAGTGGCTTGGCCTATCTCAATGAGGCCGTTTTGAAAGCAGATTGTGGTGAAAATGGATGGCTCGGCGGTACTGACCGCATTAGTCAAGCAGATATAAGCGCATCTATCGCATATAGTTTTACTGCAATGGCACGACCGAAGCTCCGAGTAGCAGAGAAGTACCCGGCGCTTGATGAATTTGCAGGCCGTATGGAGGCCCAAAAAGCCTTTTCATCAGTATCGCCGCTGTAACAAGAATGTCGAACTATGCATCAACCAAATTGTAAAGGTATACTTATACAGGTAAAGACAATGGAGATCATTTTATGATAGCTTTGCCGTTGTTCAGTATGATTACATCATCTCGGTCTGGAACAGTGGCACAAAAAATTACGGTTTTGCCCTTGCTCCAAACTTTTGTGCGAATTGTATCACCCGGGAAAACTGGGGCGGAGAAACGTCCTTCCATACTTATGAGGTTTTGCGGATCATAAGCGCAAGTGGTTTTTACAAGCGCATGACATACAACCCCAAATGTCAACAAACCATGAGATATGGGTCGACTAAAGCCGGCACTCTTTGCAACATTAGGGTCGGCATGCAATGGGTTGTAGTCGCCACTTAGACGGTAAATTAATGCCGATTGAGCCAAAGTAGGTAAATCACAAAAATGATCAGGTTCATCTGAGGGAATTGCCTGCGGGACTTCAATGGGTCCTGTGGGGCCCCCAAAGCCACCATCGGCTCTACAATAGGTTGAGGCACGGATAGTACAGATTAATTCATCATCCTCGGCGTGGATTACATTTCGGATGCTTGAAATAAGTGCGCCACGCCCTTCACCTTTGTCAATGATCGTATCAACCTTGGCCTGTCCGACCAGTGTTCCTTCCGTCGGGATCGGCTTATGAATAGTGAACGAATTTCCTGCATTAACTAATTTCAGATAGTCAACACCGGTCTCGGGGTTCCTTAACCAATTGCCAGGATATCCTAGGACTGATGCCATACTAGGTAAGGCAACAAGGTCTTTTTCGTATACAAAGCGTAACTCATTTTCGTCTGTTGGGTTTGACCCTATGCCAACACCAAGTGCATAAAGAATAAGATCCTTAGGTGTTATTTTTTGGCGAGTTTCTTCAAATTGCCAGTTTATTAATTTTTCGTAGTCTATAGCCATTTTAATAATCCATTTGTCGAGGGCCGGGCATTTTGCTTCAAAACAACTTTACACAGGGTCCCATGGAAAGATGTCGGTAGTTCTGTCAAGAGGCAGGAAGTTATGTCGCAAAGCTGGTACGACTCTCTCAGCTATTGCGGCTGGCGTCCAGCCTTCAGCTGTCTGCATTGTGCGCAGGGGACGTGGCTGACTAAATAAGTGAATTTCGTTGTGCCGAGTTGCGAATACCTGTCCTGTTACATCTCTACTCATATCAGAGGCCAAGAAAACTGCCATTGGTGCATTTTTCTCGGGTGTCACCTGTTGTCGTTGCTCCGCTCGCTTTTTTTGTTCCGGTGTATTAGTGGGCACTGAGCCGGTCATGCGGCTCCATGCAGAGGGAGCAATGCAATTAGATCTAACTTTATAACGAGCCATATCGAGTGCAATACACTTGGAGAAACCAACAATGCCGAGTTTGCAGGCGCCATAGTTTGATTGCCCAAAATTTCCGAGTAAGCCTGATGTTGAGGTCATATGAATAAATGAACCGCTTGATTGGTTGCGAAAGTGTGTAGCAGCAACACGACTTACATTGAATGTGCCTTTAAGCATGACATTCACCACACTGTCCCAATCATCTTCTGTCATTTTATGAAAAATTACATCGCGCAAAATACCGGCGTTATTTACTACCACATCAACCTGACCAAAGTTATCGAGAGCAGTTTCGATTATGTTTTCTGCCCCATTATAAGTTGCGACGGAGTCGCAATTAGACACTGCTCTACCACCAGCTTTGTTTATGTCGTCGACTACTGATTGGGCTAGGCTGGTATCACCACCCGTGCCATCAAGCTCAACACCAATATCATTTACCACTACCATCGCACCGTGCGACGCTAGTAATTCTGCTATCGCTTTACCGATTCCCCGTCCGGCACCTGTAACGACACACACCTTTCCATCACACATCTTTTGTGGGTCAATGGCTTCAGCTAACGTTTCATCGGTCATATTTGTCTCCTCTAGTAAAATGCGTTATTTTTTTGAGTACCGTTTTTTAGAGAAACCATCAAGCTACGCATGAGAAGTTTCATGTCCATTTTCGTAGTAAGTTTTATTAAAATCTGCATTCTCCGACGATGACTGTAATAATGCATGTATAAATGTTTATGGATAATGCTACTAGCTTTACCCGGTTCGAGTTTTTCCATTCGGAGTGTTTGTTAGCATGGGGAGATAAGCATGCCCAACTCAGCAAAAACCAGTTCAAGCTTTCGTCCAGAGGCTTTTGAAGCAGTCAAATGGGAGCTTCGCAAAAATACGGCCTATATTACAATGTCGCGTCCCGAGGCGCGAAATGCATTAAATATCGCAATGCGAAACGAATTGATGGCATGCTTTGATGAGGTGCAGGAAAACGAACAAATTTGGCTTGCAGTGCTATGTGGAGAAGACCCCATCTTTTGTGCTGGCGCAGACTTGAAAGAAAAACTCGATTTGGCTCGTTCTGATGGGGATAAAGAACGGTCTCGTTTATCAAATGAGCTCTATTTGACCATGCGTCGCTGTTATAAGCCTATTATCGCGGCCATCAATGGAGGTTGTATCGCGCAAGGAGCTGGATTAGCTTTGCTCTCGGATATCCGTATAATGTCAGATCAAGGTTTCTTTTGGTGGCCGCAGGTGATGCGCGGCATCTCATCTATGTCCGGGCCTTTACTATTGACTGAGGCGGTTCCGCCTGGTTTTGCCCTTAAATATTTACTTACAGCAGATAAAATATTACCGAATGAGGCACTCCGCGTTGACCTCTGCGCTGAGGTTGTTGAGCATCACAATTTGATGTTAACAGTCGATCGATGGGCGAATAAATTGCTGCGAAATGCACCGCTTTCTTTACAGGCAATTAAAGAAGTTGCGGTGCGTCGGCGAGGTATGTCAATTGACGATGCTTTTCCTGTCGGACGAAAAATTTCTGAACGAACTATGGATTCAGAAGATTCATTAGAAGGGCTTAAGGCTTTTAAAGAAAAACGGATGCCTATTTGGACCGGTAAATAAATAACGTTCTAGATGCGCATCACACTTTCTATCATTTTTTAAAGTCAATAGCATTTTGTATTGTCCAAGCTTATTCACAATCGTTGATTTTCGAGTGTTGTAATGGCCGCTCTCTGAAATATATTTTAAGAATAAGCGTGCCACTCGAAAATATTATCGCTAGGGTGAGCCATGCGATGCTGTACCCAAAATGGTCTACAATCCAACCAAAAAATGGTAGCCCAATTCCTGCTCCCGCACTGGTGAATATTCGGTTAGTGCCGACGGCTGTTGCGGTAAGTTTTTTATTGGCTGTCTCAACGCATACCGTTTGTGTAAGCCCGACATAGCCGGCAGTAGCAAGCCCAACTGGGAAGGCGAGGGCCAAAATGATATAAAAATGCCAGTTAGGCGATGCTACTGCCATCCCAAATAATGATGAAGTACCTAACGTACCAATTATCAACAAGACTGGTTTTCGTTTGGCTGCAAATAGATGATCGCTGATTGCGCCCCAACTCAACCGTCCGATTGCACTTGCGGTTTGAGCAATGCTTAGGCAAGCCGCTGATAAGGTCGGATCGGCACCCAAGGCCTCACGGCAAAAAGCGGCGATATTTGCAAGCATGGCATACATGGACGCTTGGAAAATTCCAATTGATGCGTTGAAAGTCTGGAGGTTTTTGTCACGTATTACCGTAAGCATCCCCTTTAGTGGAGATGTTTTCGGGCTGCTAGTATGGTAGGGCAGCAGAAATGCTAACCCGGCAGCTGTTGCTATCATAATTGAGAATCCATAAAGAATTTCGGCGCGATTAGAAATACCGATTAGCGCTCCTGCAACCATAGCCCCTAACACCCCACCCAACGGAACTCCAGTTTGTTTTATGCCCATTGCTGAGGCCCGACGTTCCCGAGGGAATATTTCAAATACAGCCTTACTGGTACACGGGTTCACCAGTCCATAACCTGTGCCAAGCATAAGCATTCCGAGGCAAGCCGTTCCGAAGGAACTAGCTGCTCCTATAGTTGCAGTCCCAGCTGCTGCTAACAGCATTGAGGAAGCAAATACGCGGCGTGTCCCAATATAATCGATGAGCAGCCCACCTGGGATTGCAACAATCCCCTGTACAATCATATAAATTCCAATTAACCAACCATATTCCTCTGCATTCATACCTAAATCGTTTTTGAGGTTTGTTGCGATCGCTGCGATTGCCATAATCGTGCAGTTTCCAAAAAGATGGCCACCAGTGAGGGCAGCAAGTAGAATCTTTAGATTAAACCTTGTTCGCATTAAAAATTCCTGGTCACGCTAATTATGGTTGAGAACGATAGCGAGCCTCTATGTCTTCGATTTCAGAAAGACCGAGTATTGAATTATAGTCCTGAAATGTTGCTAAAATATCTTTTGTCGCTTCTAGTCCATTGGTGGCTAATATACTTTTCAGTGATTTTCGAACATTAAATATTACGGACATCGCAATCGCGGTTGGCAAAATTCCAAGTTTTACACCATGGATATCCAGCCCATTTGCAGACATGGGCGTGTTTCCGGTAGTGTCTATCACACAAGCCATTGGCATATTCAGATCAGAAGCTTTTTCCAACTGTTCAACCTTGCATGGTGGTCCAAACATAAGCATGTCCGCCCCAGCATCACGGTATTTTTCTAGACGCTCACAAGCGGATTCAAACCCCTCTACAGCAACAGCATCCGTCCGCGCAATGATAAGTAAAGATTGACTTTGTCGTGTATCGAGGGCTGATTTAATTTTACCGATCATTTCATCAGCAGATACAAGCTCTTTGCCCTCAAAATGGCCACATTTTTTTGGGTATGTTTGGTCTTCAATATGCAACGCAGCTGCTCCAGCATTTTCAAATGCCCGCACGGCTCTACGTACATTCAATGCATTTCCATAACCTGTATCTGCATCGACAATTAGTGGTAGCCCTGCAGCATCGTTTATTCGCGCCGCATGATCTGCCATCTCAGTCAATGTTATTAGTCCAACATCCGGAACACCGAGATGTGAAGCGGTGGTCGCATTTCCACCCATGTAGGCGATATTGAAACCTGACTCTGCAATTAATCTAGCGGTAAGAGCATCGGTTGCGCTAGGTGCTAAATGAGTTCCAGGGCGTGATAGCAAGGCTTGTAAGTTTTCTGGCTCTAACATAATGCAGTTCTCCATGTTTGGGGATCAGATATCTTGAATAGACTTTTAGCGCATGATGAGGATGGGTTATACGGCTTTGCTTTTCTTGCGATGTAATCAGAACAAAAACAATCAAACTGGGTGTGTATTGACGCGCAAAGGAAAAAGAATATTTGCGCGTAAAAGTTTAATCGGCAAGTACTTTAATTGTTTTGCAACAGCCGTGATTTTGTATTGACTGCATATTAGTCTTATCCCAAATAAAAAAATCAGTTTGCGGGTGCAAAAAAGCCCGTGAACGCGTTCGTTGGTTTGTGCAAGTAATCGTCACTTTTGACCAAAAATGATCAAGTTTTGAGCATTCCCCATGAACCTAATAAGCAAAATATTTGAGTCTTAAAATATAATACATTGTTTCTATTGCATCTTTTCCCAATTTGCTGCTTGGCATGATGTGTGCGCTACCCCAATTAGTTTAGACGAAAGGGGTAGTTCATTGGCTAAGGCAAGCGTAGACGATTTTGTAGATGTCTTTCGTAGGGAGATTGACGCCACCGCATCAGCATGCGTCGGTTGCGGTAAGTGTTATGAAATTTGCCCAATAACCGAAAGCGCCGGTGTGGGCGGATTAGATCCGACTATTGTGACAAATGGGATCAGAGATATCCTATCGGGCAAGGATATAAACGAAAATTCGCGCCGATGGGCGGATGCTTGCATTCTCAGTGGAGATTGTATCGAAAGTTGCAATTATGGTGTTAATCCGCGTTTAATGTTGACGATGGCGCGAGCAATATCAAAAGAGCGAACTCATAACGAGGGCGATAGAAAATTAGAGGGTCAAAAGGCATTCAAGGCTCTGGGTGCTGGTGTCAAGGTTTTATCAAGAATGCAGTTAACAGCAGATGATAGAGAGCGGCTTGGCCAGGGGGCCAAAATAGCAGACGTTGAGGAGAAAAGCGTGGACTACGTTTTCTACACTGGATGTAATGTTTTGAAGACGCCGCATATTGCTTTGCTGTGCTTAGATATCATGGATGCTCTGGATATTAACTACACGGTTTTGGGTGGTCCGTCTCATTGTTGCGGGATTCTGCAATTTCGTGCCGGTGACATGAAGACTTCGACCAAAGTAGCCTCAAATACCATAGAAAAATTTATTCGAACAGGTGCAACCAAAGTCCTTTCTTGGTGCCCAACATGTCAAGTTCAATATTCTGAGTTCGGCCTACCCACCTATGAAAATGCCACAGGGATCAAGCCGTTTGAAATGACGCCATTTGTTTTATTCTTAGAAACACAATTGGACACCTTGCGTCCCTTGTTAAAGCATCCTGTTAAGCAAAAAATCGCGCTTCATCTTCATCCAGGTATTGCAGGACTTCCGGGCGCCGCGCGGAAGTTATGTAATGCAGTTCCAGGCATTGAAGTCATAGACTTAAATCTTCCTGAAATGGGGCTGATGAGTAATTCGCTTTCGACAGTACCATCTCTTAAAAAAGAGTTGCAAAGCCGTGAACTAGCCGCTGCTGAAGCTGCCGGTGTAGATGCCCTTGCGGCTGTTTATCATGCGGATCATCGAGAGCTATGCGCTCACGAGCGCGATCACCCATTTCGCGTAATCAACTTCTTAGAGATAATTGCAGAATCAATGGGCCTTTTTCGGGATGACACCTTCAAAACAATGAAGATAAAACAGGACACAGAAAAAATTCTTCTGGATTGCGCTGATATGTTGGATGCAAATGCGATATCACAGGACCAAGCGCGTCCCATTGTTGAGAAGGCACTTTTAGGTGAGCAGCCGGTTCCGCTTCGTGGTTAAAAGTATTCCTTAGGGCGCATGCAGCTTTTCCAATAAAATCGACTGAAGATTAAAAAATAATCATAAAAAAATAATGCTTACTTATTAAGCAGTTTAACCTTTTTCAGCACAAAATATAAGCGCCAAATTTATAGTAAAACAAGAATATGTAATAAAAACAATAAATTAGCAAGCGGCATAGATAGTGCAATGCACGCTGTATGGATTTTTATTCAGTCCAAAAATGGCTCTAAGACTTTTGTGCATCATTACATAGAGAGGAAAAAGATGAGATTAATAGTGAAAGGTTGCCTCGTATCGCTTGCTATTTTTTCTGCCTTATGTGCTAGCAGCACTGTTCATGCATTCCCTGAAAAATCAGTTAGATTGACCGTTGGTTTTGGCCCGGGTGGTCCATCTGGAATTGCAGCGCGGTTTATGCAGAAGCGTTTCACTGCAGTAACCGGTCAAGAATTAATCATAATAAACAAGCCTGGTGCCGGTGGCGCGAAAGCGTGGTCGCAGATTAAAAAAGATAAGAAAGATGGATATGAGCTTACATTGCTTAACTTCCCGCACACCGTTTTACAGCCTATTGCCCGCGGTAAAAATGCCGGTTACTCCTATGAAGATATTCAGCCTGTCCTGTACTATACTTCTGTCCCACAAGTACTAGCGGTAAGAAAAGATAGCCCTATCAAAACTTTCAAGGATTTGGTGAGTGCTATCAAGGCAAAGCCTGGTTCTGTGACAATTGGTGGAACTGGAATCGGTGGCTCTAATCATTCTGCATTCTATAAATTAAACAAAGCCGGCGGCTTCAAGGCAGCTTATGTCCCGTTCAAAGATACTTCGTCTACCATCGCTGGTTTAAAGAGCGGCTCTACCGATGCTGCATGGACATTTACGACACAGGGTGTGAAGGACGGTGAATCGATAAGAATGTTAGCCATTGCCTCGGAAAAACGGATGTCTCTATTCCCTGAATTGCCAACTTTGACAGAGCTTGGTTACCCAGTGGTTGATGTGGCTTATTGGTCCATAGGGGTTCCACCTGGAACTCCGTCTAATATTCGGCAGTTGGTTTCCGATGCCTTTCAAAAAGTAGTGAACGATGCCTCGGTTAAGGCGGATATGAGTAAAGGTGGTTATCAACCGATTTTGATTCCTTATCCCAAAAGCAACGAGTTTAAAGCTCGGTTGGGCAGAGATTATGGCGCCGTAGGTAAAGCGCTCTCAAAAAAGAAGTAATAAAAATTTTGCTGGATAGTTTTGCGCCGTGAGCGTGAAACTACTCCTACAGATGCATAATGGAATTTCTGCACCATATCACAGTCGCTTTTTCTCCTTACATTCTTGCAGTGGGCACCTGCGGACTTTTTTTGGGCATTTTATTAGGAGCGCTGCCCGGGTTAAGCTCAACATTTTCCTGTGCGGTGATGCTTCCCATTTCATTCTCTATGGATCCTGTGCCCGGGCTGATTTTTCTCGGCACCGTTTACATGGGATCGACCTACGGGGGATCATTCTCCGCAATTTTAATAAAAACTCCGGGTACGCCACAATCCATAACTACCACATTCGATGGGTTTCCAATGGCTAAACGAGGTGAGGGAGGTTTGGCCCTATCGATAGCGTGCATGGCATCGGTAATTGGAGGATTGACGGGTATATTTGTTTTTTTATGGCTAGCTCCCCCACTTGCTGAGTTTGCATTAATGTTCGGCCCAGCAGAGTATTTTTGGCTTGCACTGTTTGGCCTCACCATTATCGCCTCTCTAAGTGAAGGTAACTTGGTAAAAGGCCTGATTAGCGGTTTTTTTGGCTTAGCATTATCTCAAATTGGTGTGTCGGTGGTTAGCGGCGACATGCGGTTCACTTATGGGAATCCTGCTTTAATTGGTGGGATCCCCATCATTCCTGCTACGATCGGGCTGCTATGTCTCCCGGTAGCGATAGATTTAATAGCTGATCCGGATCACCACCTTAGCACACCGCTAACGAAGCGGAGTAATAATTTTTTGAGAGCCGCTAGGGCGATCTGGGACCGAAAGCGAAATGCTATTCAGAGTTCACTCATTGGTACATTAGTCGGAATCATTCCAGCAGCTGGGGGGGCAATAGCCAGTTTAGTTGCGTATGCTGAGGCAAGCCGGACTGCCAAAAAAAGCGACAGGTTTGGAGATGGTGATCCTGGGGGAATAATAGCTTCGGAATCGGCTAACAATGCCACGGTCGGAAGCGGTCTAATACCAACTTTCGTACTTGGAATTCCCGGTACCCCTCCCGATGCCGTTATTTTAGGAGCGATGATGGTTCATGGGGTGCAGATTGGGCCAAAGCTCTTCACTGAGCATAATGACATAGTGTTAACGTTTTTATCGGGTATGACCATAGCAACCGTGCTTATGCTGCCAGTCGGTTTATTCTTGGGGCGTTTTATCTACTCAGCGGTTACCAAGATGCCAAAATCATACTTGGTGCCAATGGTAGCTCTTATGCTGGTTATTGGATCCTTCGCCATCCAAAATAACTATCACGATATAGTGATTATGCTTGTCTTAGGAATTGTTGCTTGGGTCATCAATCGTTTCGGATTTCCAGCACCTCCCATCGTGTTAGGGCTCCTGTTGGGACCTATAGCGGAACAGGGTTTTGCTCAAGCTCTAATGATTGGTCGTGCCAAAGACGCAGTGTTGGAGATCTTTTTTGCAAGGCCAATATCAGTTGCTTTAATTGGCTGCATTTTAGCTGCCATCGTATTACCGCCGCTTTTGCGGCGCTCTTCTTTGAACAGGTTAAGGATGAGAAAAAATGTTTAAACTTAAAATGAAAATTGACGGTAATAGGGCCAAGAACATATTAGGAAGCCTAACATTCGGCGTGCTTGGTAGTTTTATGTGTTATGCATCGCAGGATTTTGAGAGTGCTGGACAGGTTACTCCGGCATTTATTGGTTGTGGATTAATAGCTTTGTCAATTCTTTTGGTCCTTGTAGAATTGTGTAAAAGGGAGTTATTACCCCCTCCAACTGCTATCACAGGTTCTTTAATTCGTCGTAGCTTGTTCATAGGATTTATGGCTATCTGGGTGGTGGCTCTGCCATACCTTGGTTTTGTGGTGGCAGGGTGTCTCGCGTTCGCTATAATTTCAGCGGCGGTTCCCAAAAATTCCAACAAGACATCTGCCTATGTTGCCTTAAATACTGCTGCTGGCGTCTTAACCACTATAGGGTTCTGGGTCGTGCTTACGGCTTTTTTGAAGGTCCCGCTGCCTGAGGCAACTTTTTTCTAACGAATTTTGGAACTTTCAACAAGCTAGGCTAGACAACGATGCTAGAACTTCAACACATTGTTTCCTCCCAAGGCCCAAAGCGTGTGGGTCCCTTTAGTCATGCTGTACGAGCAGGTGATTTTTTATTTGTAACTGGACAAATGCCTACATTGCCAGAGGACCCAAATACGTTGGTTGCTGGTGGTATAGAAGAGCAAACAAAAAGAGTTATGGATAACCTCAAGATTGTTCTTAGCAGCCAAAGCTTAGGTTTCGACAGGATAGCTTTTGCACGAGTTTATCTAGTAAACTTCCAAGACTTTGACCGCATGAACAAAGTCTACCGGAGTTTTTTTCCTAAAGACCGACTACCCTCTCGCACTTGCATTGGCGTTACAGGACTGGCGGTCGGTGCTTTAGTTGAAATCGATTTTGTAGTGGCTTGTTGAACACAATAACTATCTTGTTGTGATTAGTTGATATTGTACGCATCCTTGATAGAAACGACATGATTGAAACAATGAGGTCTTCTCGTGGCGCAGTAAGTGCGCCACATCATTTGGCTGCTCAGGCGGGGCTGAGGGTGCTCCGTGAAGGTGGAAATGCAATAGAGGCTATGGTGGCGACCGCAGCTGCCATAACTGTTGTTTATCCTCACATGAACGCCTTAGGCGGAGACAATTTTTGGCTCATTAATAAATCAGGCAGAATTTTTGGAATAGACGCTTGTGGGAGGGCCGCCAAAAAAATCACTAGAGAATTCTATTTGAGCCGAGGTTTCAGTTCTATTCCATCTCGAGGGGCACTCTCTGCTTTGACAGTGGCGGGAGCTCCAAGTGGCTGGGAATTAGCTCTGCAGATAAGCGCGAAGATTGGCGGCTCGCTGCCATTGGAGCGTCTTTTGGAAGATGCAATATACTACGCTGGTGTAGGTGTTCCTGTCACACAATCGCTTCAAAAAAATGTCGTGAATAAGTCAAATGAATTAGCTGATGTCCCCGGCTTCTCTGAAACGTTTTTACCCGACGGAAAACCACTAATTGTTGGTGAGCGCTTTGCTTTGCCAGCATTGGCAGAAACGTTGATGCAACTCGGTGATCGAGGAATATCAGATTTTTACGAGGGAGAACTAAGCAGAAAGATCATCTCCGACCTGGCTAAGGTTGGCAGCCCATTAAGTTTGGAGGATATGAAAAAGCATAAGGCGCGGACCATTGAACCGCTACAGGTATCCACGCGCTCTGGCACACTGTACAACATGCCGCCGCCAACTCAGGGTATTGCCTCCCTAATAATTCTTTCATTATTAGATCTGCTTAAACGACCTGAGGGAGAAACTGCAGACTACATTCATGCTATAATAGAGGCTACAAAAGCTGCTTTTAATATTCGAGATAAGTATGTGGCCGATCCAGACTACATGAATGTCTTGGTCAGTAAGTTCCTCAGTCATGACTCATTATCCCGGTTGGCATCCGTTATTGATTTCAGTCATGCAAAACCTTGGAATACTCAAGTCGATAGTGGTGATACGGTTTGGATGGGCGCTGCAGACTCAGAAGGTTGCGTTGTAAGCTGTATACAAAGTGTTTATTGGGAGTTTGGAAGCGGTCTTGTTCTTCCCGAGACAGGAATTGTGTGGCAGAACCGCGGTATAGGATTTTCGCTTGAAGAACATCATCATAACAGGCTCGAACCAATGCGCCAACCGTTCCACACAATTCAACCCGCGCTTGCTAATCTGCGCGACGGCAGGGTCATGGCCTATGGCACTATGGGGGGTGAAGGACAACCACAGACGCAAGCTGCTATATTCAGTCGTTACGTTACCTATAAGCAGGATTTACAAGCAGCAATAAATGCACCGCGCTGGTTGCTAGGGAGAACGTGGGGTGATGATACCAGTGAATTACGGCTTGAAAGTCGTTTTACAGCTGACGTGGTCAACGACTTACGCCAACGTGGTCATAAACTAGAATTGGTTAGTGATTTCGATGACATCATGGGACATGCAGGTGCAGTGGTCTTGCGACCCGACGGAATTTACGAGGCAGCAAGTGATCCTCGAAGCGATGGGGCCGCTTTAGGATTTTGATGCTCAATCTCCTCTCGAACAGAATACTGTATTATCGCTTAAAATATAATTTGAATTGCTGTGGTCGGACAGCCGTTCAAGAAAGTTGCTTGGCGGACCGCAAGTCATCATAGATTACAACGCAAGAACGACTAAAGACAAACGGGTATGGGCCAATAAAGTTATCGAGATATTCCCTTAATCCAGTGTATCCACTGGACATCAGTATCACAATACCGGTGGCAGAGTAGCTAGAGGAATTAATTGTTCAAGCATGGGGGCAACGTTAACGAGCGCACTCTCTTGCGTTTGTGAGCTGACTGAAAAAGTTAGCCAGCGAAGAAAACTTATAATGTAACGCCAACGCCTATTTTAGTTGAAAAAGGCGAGTTTACGTTGTCGAATGGATTTGGAATAGGTGTAGTATTCGATAGACAAATTATAAGTAAATTATAACCATTATAAAGTATAGTCAAATTACTGCTGTGAAGTTCAAAGTAATTTTGCTTTGGTCTATTGTATGTAGATTGTCCCTGTGTCTAAAATTACTATTAAAAATCATCAGTTGTCCTTCAATTGGATTATAGGCAACGTTTTCCATGTTGTATTGATTATCTTCTAATACTGGAACAGAAATCATTTTTTCTGAGGAAGGTGAGTCAAAAACAATTTTCGCGGAACCTTTTGGAGCTTTTAAAATATAGATTCCAGAAAAAAGACTATTAGGATTCACATGAACATCCGTAGAGCAGTTTTTTTCAAAAACATTAATCCACATGTTCTTTATAAATACGTTATCATTCGGTAAGTATACTCCGATATACTTCGCGAATTCTATCAATTCACATGCAATTATTTGGCTTAGATGCGCAAATTCTGGAAGCATGTGCAGCTCGTTATTATTCTCCATTGTGGTATATAACGAACATGCCCATTCATTTGGGCGACTGTTTGGCGTACTGCTGCGAATAAGATCAACGGCCGGCAGTAAATTTTTTTTTATATCATTATGATCGGGAACATTCGAGATCTGCACAGGACAGGGAAATAGCTCTAAGTATTTGGTGTGGGGTGTTAAATCTATCATTGTGGCCTCACATAGTTGCGTTAAAAGATACGCTTATGCGTTCACCCTCTGAGGCATTTACTTGAACCGAGTGCCGTAAGCTACTGTCAAAAATTACCAAATCACCGGGTTGAGGTGAATATGATGCAACTACATTGTTATAGGGGGTATCTCTTTCAAGAGGCGGCCTGATCATAGTATCAGCTTGGTAAGAGTGAAAAAGGATTTTAGAACAGTTCGGCGGTGCCTTTACATAATAAACGCCAGTCATAATGTGATTGGCATGATTGTGAATTTCCTGACTCATACCATGCTGATATATGTTTACCCAACATTGAGTAATTCGCAGATTATTTTCAGCTAATGGATAAGCCATCGTTTCTCCAAATTTATTCAGGCCTTCCATCAGAAAATCAGTAAATTCCCGAAATGCGGGACGTTCATGAAGATTACAATTATTTGATATTGTTGTGTAGACATCACAAGCCCAAGAGTTGGGTTTGCCATTTGGCGTCTCCGTCCGGATCTGATCCAGCTCTTGTATCATAGAGTCACAAAGCTTGTTTGAATTAGGTGCGCGGGTCAATTGGATTGGAACCTTAAACAAATCCTCCACAACGCGCTCAATTTTTACAGGAGACGCTGGTTCGCGGTTATTGGGAGTAAGCGGCATGCTTAGCCTTTCATAAGTTGCCCATAGTTGAGTGTAATATTTCTACGCAATACAGGCCAGTGAGTAAAATGTCGCCATTACTGGAAAGAAATTGTCAATATCAAAGGGATCAATATTAAAATTACAGAGCGCATGTGAAGCCTATTGAAATTCTCTCCTCATCAACATCGTGAAGCAGAACACGATGTTTAAGGTAGCTATTAAAAATTATTAAATCACCCTCACTCATTTTAAAGCCAGCCTGACGCATGTTGTATTGATTATTTACCTTTATCGGTGGGTTTATCATTTGTTCAGATGAAGGGGAGTCAAATGCAAGTAAACCGGCATTATGTGGGATTTTTACGAAGTAAACACCACAAAATAATGAGTTTGGATGGCAGTGTTGATCCATAGAGTCTTTGTTTTTTAATATATTAATCCACATATTATTTATAGATATTACGCCGTTACTTTTATCTATACAAAATTTACTTGCAAAAATCTTTATTTCCTCAGTGATAAAATCAGCTAGTTCGCGAAAGTTCGGTTCGTCCATTAGTTGGTTTCTGTTGCGCGCAGTCGTGTAAAGGTTGCCCGCCCAATGGCGAGGTTTACTGTTTGGTGTTGTCCGACAAATCTCATCGATAGCTGCTAACAATGTCGAGTTTAGTTTTTTAAAATTGGAAGGCTTAGAGATTTGGATGATTTGCGGAAAATATTCTAATATTGTCGATGGTAATTCGTACATTGTTCTGTCAGAAACGCGCATTAAACGAAAGGCTAATGCGCTCTCCTTCTATGTCGTTCGCCGGGACTGAGTGACGCAGCGAACTATCAAAGAAAATGAGGTCGCCGGGCTTTGGGTGCAGAGATGCTATAGGGTTGTTGAGTGCATTGTCCTCGTAAACAGCAGGGCGTATCATTACATCAGCAAAGTGCGAATGAAATAAAATCTCTGAACAATTAGCTGGTGCCTGGAGATAATAAACACCGGTCATGATATTATTAGGGTGATGGTGTATTTCTTGGCTCATACCGAAATTATAGATATTTACCCAGCATTGAGTGATTTCAAGACTTTCGATGGTAAAATCATATCCCATTGCGTGACCAAATTGCATAAACCCCTGGCGCATCAATAGATCAAAATCATGAAATCCAGGGCGCTCATGAAGCCTGTTGTTATTAGTCAGCGTTGTGTAAACATCACATGCCCAACTATCTGGTTTCCCATTAGGTGTGGTCATACTCACTTGCTGAATTTCAGCGACAAGCTTCTCATTGAGTGAGGCCGCATTTGGAACTTTAATGAGCATAACTGGCACAGGAAATAGCTTTTGGTAATCACGGGCTGGAACTATGGACACAGCGAATTTTCTTCCTTCTATCTAACCACAAACTATAGTCGCATTCGATTGTGATGGTATTATAAGGAATTACAGGTGAAGAGGCGATTGATGATTCATATATATGGTCTGAAAAATTGTAACTCTTGTCAGAAAGCCATAAAATGGTTGTCCACCGAGAGTATACCTTTGACGTTTCACGATTTTAGTATTCAGGGACTTGACCCTAAAAAACTAGATGCATGGCTGAATAAAACAGATTGGAATGTGTTGCTTAATCGGCGCAGCATGACATGGCGAAAAGTTCAAGATGTAAAAACGCAGGACCTCAATAAAGCGCGTGCAAGGGATTTGATGCTTGCGCACTTAAACTTAATTAAAAGGCCAGTCTTTGAGATACAAAATAAAGTTCTGATTGGAGCCACAGTGGATGTATTTAATATGATAAAGAAACTCAACAGAGGATAGTTTTCGTAACTAGGGGTCATAGGAGTAAAATAAATGGAATGCAGAATGGACGGACGCAATGCCCTCATTACCGGGTCTAGTCGTGGTCTTGGTCGTGCGATGGCACTAAATTTTGCGGCATCAGGTGCCAATGTTGTAATTTGTGGTCGACGTGAAAATTTGCTCAATGAAACTCTAAAAGAAGTCGAGGCTGTTTCCGACACAAAAGCGTTTGCATTTGTAGGAGACGTAAGTACAGCTGCTGGTGTAGCTGAGCTCTTAGATAATGCCGAAAATGCTCTTGGTCATATTGATATTTTGATCAACAATGCGGGTGCCTCTTTGCGCAAGCCTTTTTGTGAAATTAGTGATGAGGAATGGGTAAAAGACTTTGAGGTTAAGGTTTATGCCGCCATTCGAACTTGTAGGCATGTTCTTCCAGGTATGATGGAACGTAAGTGGGGTAGAATAATAAATGTTCTAAATATTGGGGCAAAAGCGCCGCCGGGCGGAGGAGCCCCAACAGCTGTTTCTCGCGCCACTGGAATGGCTCTCACTAAGGTACTGTCCAAGGAGGGGGCTCCTCACAATGTTTTGGTAAATGCCATGCTTGTCGGACGTATCGAGAGTGATCAGTGGCTTAACCGTTGGAAAGCAACCGACCAAAAGCAGAGCTATGATGACTATCTTAAAAATATGGCAAAAGATCTGAAGTTACCAATTGGGCGCCTTGGGCGTGCCGAAGAATTCGCGAACATGGCTTGTTTTCTTTGCTCAGATGCGGGGTCGTACATAAACGGGGTGGCAATTAATGTTGACGGCGGCACAAGTCCTGCCGTCTGAGATGTAAGTTCATTATCTTTTATAAATAACGCCAATTAGGAACTGAAAGCTGTGCTGTAAATGCTCAGCTTGCAGTTTCAATATTTTCAACAAGGTTCTCTATCACGCAGCCTTTAAAAGGGCTTGTCGTAAACAGTAATGCAACATGCCACCATTGTTAAAATATTCTAACTCCACTTCTGTATCTAGGCGGCAGCGAAGTTGGATGGTTAACTGCTCACCGTTTTCCCGTGTAATTTTACATTCGATATCTTGACGAGGAGTTAAGCCTTCGGACAAACCGGCAATGTCAAATTTCTCTGAACCATTCAACTCAAGAGTTTTACGGGTTTCACCATCCTTAAATTGAAGAGGAAGGACACCCATCCCAATTAAATTTGAACGGTGAATGCGCTCCAAATTCTCTGCGATAACAGCTCTTATGCCCAATAGTTTTGTTCCTTTTGCCGCCCAATCACGAGAAGATCCGGTGCCGTAGGCTTGAGCTCCGACAACAACAAGCGGAACGCCATCAGATTTATATTTCATTGCAGCATCGAAGACACTCATCTCTTCCCCATTTGGCCAATGACGGGTAAATCCACCTTCTTTTCCATCAACCATCTCATTTTTAAATCGTATGTTCCCAAATGTTCCACGCATCATAACTTCGTGATTTGTGCGGCGCGCTCCATACGTATTGAAATCCTTTTGCTCTACGCCCTTTGATAAGAGATACTGTCCTGCTGAGTGCTCTTCTGGTATAACGCTGATTGGTGAAATATGATCTGTGGTGGTCATGTCACCCGCCATTATGAGGCAGCGAGCTCCGTTTATATCCTCTAACTTTGGAAGCTCCATCTGCATCCCTTCGAATAAAGGGGGTCGTTTGATGTATTCACTATTTTCTGGCCACTTGAATGCTATACCTTCATCAGTTTCCATGGCTTGCCACTCTGGCGTACCTTCGTAAATAGATTCATAACGCTTTCGGAACATCTTTGGTGTAATTACGTCCTCCATAATAGTCTCAACTTCTTTTGAAGAAGGCCAAATATCATGAAGAAAAACATCGTTACCGTCTGAGTCTTGGCCTAAAGGGTCAGTGGTTAGATTTATTTGAAGAGAACCTGCAAGAGCATAAGCAACAACCAAAGGAGGGGATGCTAAATAGTTCGCACGGCATTGAGGATGGACACGTCCTTCAAAATTTCGATTTCCAGATAGGACAGCTCCTACGATAAGATCGTGTTCATCAATAGTATCTGCAATTGATCTCTCAAGTGGCCCGGAATTTCCCATGCAAGTCACACAACCAAAACCCACTATATTAAAACCAAGAGCATCGAGGTCCTCCTGAACACCAGCTGCTTCAAAATAATCTGCTACAACACGTGAACCAGGAGATATTGATGCTTTTACCCATGGTTTGCGTCGAAGTCCCTTCAGTCTTGCATTGCGGGCCAGCAACCCTGCAGCCAGCATAACGGCTGGATTTGACGTGTTTGTACAGCTCGTAATTGCCGCAATCATAACTTTGCCGTGGCTGAGTTCAAAATCTCTCCCAGGAACATTCACTGCTTCAATTTCTGCCGTTCCGGACATATCCTCCAATGTGGCTTCGAAGTTTCTCGGAATTTGACTGAGAAGAGTTTTTTGGTTTGGCCTGGAGGGACCTGCCATGCAGGGTTCAATGTCGCTTAAGTCTATTTCGACAATGTCCGTGTAAGTTGGTTCTTTTTTGGTTGAATCTCTCCACAAACCTTGTAGCTTCGCATAAGTCTCTACCAGATTGATTTGTTCCTCTGACCTTCCGGATATCCGCAAATAATCTAATGTTTTAGTGTCAATTGGAGAAAACCCCATAGTCGCACCATACTCGGGAGACATATTTCCCAAGGTTGCACGGTTTGTGGCGCTCATTTCATCAAGGCCTGGCCCACAATACTCAACAAAATTTTGCACCACGCCGTGATCGCGAAGCATTTGGGTTGCCGTTAATGCCACATCGGTAGGGGTTGATGCCGGGCCTAGTTCACCTATTAATTTACAACCAATCACATCCGGTATTAGCATTGATATTGGTTGACCAAGCATGGCGGTGCCACCTTCGAGACCGCCTACACCCCAGCCAAACACTGATATGCCGTTGACCATAGTGGTATGGCTGTCCATGCCGAGAAGGCTATCAGGTATAGCGCAAAGCTCGCCATTTATTTCGCGCCCAGTTACCACGTTGGCAATGTACTCTATGTTGACTTGGTGTAGGATGCCTGCACCTGGAGGAACAATTCTTACATTTTCGAACGCTTGTGCAGCCCATTTCAAAAAAGAATAGCGTTCGCCGTTTCGTTCATATTCCAGGGCTACATTCTGTTGTAGAGCATCTTCGGTACCATGAAAGTCTGCTATTACTGAGTGATCGATGACAACATCGACCGGTATGAGTGGATTAATTGAATTAGGATCACCGCCTAATTCAGATACTGCATCTCGCATTGCTGTTAATTCGACCAGCAGTCCCATATTGACGTCGGGCATGAGTATTCGAGCGGGGTAGAAATTTATCTCCCGATCGTTTCTTGTGTTTCTTGGGGTGCCAATATTTTTTTTGGTCTCGGAAACCCATTTGCCAAGCGATGTGATATCATCCGCAGTTACTGAAATTCCATCTTCATTTCGAAGCATGTTTTCTGCTAGGACTTTGAGTGAGTAGGGAAGGTTAGATAAATTCCCTGCCCCATTCTCTTCCGCAGCTTTTATACTGAAGTATTTGTATTCCTTACCATCTACAATGAATGCTCTTTTACAATCAAAAGTGTTGATGCTTGCCATGATTAGATTTTCCTAGTCTGAATATTTATCGTCCAATTGCATGTAATGTGGTGTGTTAACCGCCTCTTCACGATCTTGAAATGACGCCATCATATCCATGTATTTTTCTGTATGACCAACTTTGAGGATCTCTTCGGCCATAAGCTTCATTGTATGCATTGCTGCTCGTTGCAAATCTCCGGGTGCTATCATGAGATTAAAACCAAGTTCTTCGAGAGCTTTTTTTTCTAGAACAGGCGATTTTCCTGACCAAAACATGTTGTAGAGCAAAGGAACGTCTTTGAATTCCCCTGAAATCTTTTTTAATTCATCCAATGACGTTGGTGCCTCCACGAATGCAACGTCTGCGCCTGCCTCCATGTACTTATGCATTCTTTCAATTGCGCTATTTACCCCTTCGATAGCAAGGGAGTCTGTTCGCGCAATAACAACGAAGTCCGGATCCAGTTGGTTATCTTTGATTGCCCTAATTTTCGTTACTAATTCTTCAACCGGTACTACGGTTTTATTGTCTAGATGCCCGCAGCGTTTTGGAAATGTCTGGTCCTCTATATGAAACCCGGCAATTCCTGTCCGCTCGAAGCGCTTAAGTTCGTGCAAGGCATTTAATACGTTTCCATATCCGGTGTCGAAATCGCCGATTATTGGTATCTCCACTGCATCGACCATTTGAGTAAGCCTATCCTCAATTTGGAAAGGGTTTAACATCCCCATGTCCGGTATGCCCGTTGATCGTGCAATGCCACCACCGGTTGCATACACAATTTCTGCACCGGCAGCCTGAACTATTCTCGCTGACATTCCGTCATATGCACCTGGAACTAAATGAGTTTCACCTGTTGCAAGTAATTTACGAAGCTTGGTTGTGGCACGCATGGATCAATCCTCCTCGGCAATGACAATCTAAAACGGAAAAACCGAGTGCGCATAAACGCTGCCCGATACCACTACGTTATCGCATGAGCAATTAATTGGAGCAATGGCATATGGGTTCTGGTTAGAGGATTAATTTTGCATTGGCTCGGTTTTAAAGAACACTACTCTACTGAATATTTTTTTTCTAAATTACGCATCATTGTCAAACCTCCAATTTCCCAAGCCTCATCTAGAGGCATAAGGGAAGACTTTACCGATTTACTGTCGCCAGTCTCAAAAATCTTTTGAAGGGTTTCTTTGGTTGCTTTAGCCGCTGCAAGTAGTGGTTGTGCATAGAAACAGTCAAGTTTGAAGCCCATCTCATGTACTTCTTTTGCGGTAAGTATTGGGACCATAGGACTTGGGCTATGGTTGTAGAGTAAAGGTATCCGCTTTTTAAAATGGTTTGCAATTGCGCGTGTGTGGTCAAGATTATCGGCTACTTCACAAAACAACATGTCAGCGCCAGCATTTATATAGGCATCTCCACGTTTTAATACTGCTTCAAGTCCTTCAACCAGATAAGCGTCGCAGCGAGCGATGAGGACGAAATTTTTATCCTTAACAGCATCTTTTGCTGCTCGGATTTTTTGAACCATTTCAGTTTTTGATATAACTGATTTTCCTGTCATATGCCCGCACCTTTTGGGCCATGTTTGATCTTCAATATGAATGCCAGCTACTCCGGCTGACTCGAACGCCCTTACAGTTCGCTGAGTATTAAGGGCATTTCCATAACCGTTGTCAGCATCGACAATGACAGGAATGTTTACCGCTTGCGCTATATAACGTGCGTTAGTGACCATTTCGTCCATAGATAGCAGGCCAATATCTGGATAGCCTCTGCATACGGCGGTCCCTGCTCCAGTAACAACACAAAGTTCGAAACCTACCTGCTCAACTAGTTGCGCCGTCATTGCGTCGTGAGCACCGCCCGCTAGGATGAGATTATCCCGTTCGAGCAACTCGCGCAGTTTTTTTGCTACCGTCATCTGATTAAGCCGGCAATGGGGTTTTGTCGTTTCCGTCTGGGATTTCAACATCAAAATTATTTAAGACGGACCCTATCAATCCATAAAACCCACAAAGGCAATTAAGTTCTATTACCCCATCTGGTCCAAACTCACTTAGAGCTTCTGAAAAAATATGGTCAGGTGTTCTGAGGTCATTAGCAAGCATGCCAGTCACGAATTTATAAACGAGCTTTTCTTGCTCGTTATCAAAAGCTGGTTCTTTACGTTCTGCAATTGCGTCACAAATGTGCGGAGAAATTCCTTCTTTCTCTCCTATGCGACGATGGGCATGCCACTCATACTGAGCTGTCCAGTGTCGTGCTGTGATTATTATGGCAAGTTCCCGCAAATTGCCTGGCAAAACCCCCTCAAAACGCAGTTGTGCTCCTACTTTTTGAATTAGGTTACCTACAGCTGGATGATGTAGAAGGGGTACAAAAGGCCCTCGTAATTCACCGCGGGGACTTGCAACTATCTGATCACGAAAGGCTTCCTGATCTGGATTAAGGTTTTCAATGTCGACCTTAGGGAGACGGCTCATGTTATGTTCCTTAGAAATTGAGTTTTATCAGTCATACAATTTAAGAGCTTAAGCGACAATCATGTGCAGTTTAAGCTGTTTTAATTTTATAAATCTTATTCCTTTAGTCACGAGATTCTTTATTTGTGGGAGAGCGCAGCAGTAGAAGAAGGGGCATAAGCGCGATTACGGCAAACATCATTATCGTGAAGTCGTGAATATAAGCAATAAATTGAGCCTCTGCATCAATCACTTCCTCAAAATTACTGAGACCCGCTGCATCTTCTAAATCCCAACTTTCCGGCAAAAAAGAATGTTTTAACCGTTCGTTATACAAACTAGCATTTTCGGAGAGACTTTGGCGGGCTGTTTGGGTTGACCGAACCAAGAGCAAAAATAGAACGGAAACACCGATAGAAGAGGCTATTCTTCGAATAAGACTAAGAATGACTGAAGCGTCGGGCCGTAATGATGCAGGTATATTTTGGAATGCTGCAGTTACTGCCGCAGTGGACATAAAACCTAACCCAAAGCCTTGTACAAGTATTGCTAACATAATAGGGAGGGGGCCTGTTTCTCTGGAGAGCTCCGAAAGCATCCAAGAGGAAAGGGCAAGGCTCAGCATGCCGAGAAAAAGTATCGGGCGTGGATTGAAACGTTGTAATAATAATCCGCAACAAAATGCAGCTATCATAGTTCCAATGCCACGCGAGGTCATAAGCACGCCAGCGTCCATAGGTGGGTAGCCGAGATGTTTCTGAAGTATCGGCGGTATTAGCCCTACATAGCCCCACATAGTGAAGTTCAGGATAAAACCAAAAATGGCACCTACTATAAAATCACGATTTTTCAAAACTGCTGGGTTTAAATATGCGTTTCGTGTTGAAAAACAATGGATTGCAAAAACCCAAAAACTCGATGCGGCTATAATAGAGTAACCTATAATTTCAGGAGAGTCGAACCAATCACGTCGTTGCCCATTATCAAGCATTAATTGAAAGGCGCCAACACAGATCGCCAAGAGAAAAAAACCAAATAAATCAAATTTTTTCGATCCTTCAGGTTTGTCAGTGGGCACAAGTGTATGCATCATGACTAATGCGGTAAGACCCAGCGGGATGTTCATCAAATAAACTACTTGCCAGCCGAAGAATTCAGTTAGAACTCCGCCAACTAGTGGGCCAATAACCACGGCACTCATTCGCCCTGTTTGAAGCCAACCAAATGCCTTTCCATGTTGCTCAGCCGGAAAGGTGGCAAGTACAACCTGTATTGTAAGAGGATTTAGTCCTGCAGCAAAACAACCTTGAAGGAACCTAAAAGCAACAATTTCTGGTATGCTTGACGATTGGGATACCAATATTGAGAATAAAAGGAATCCGCAAATTACAAATATATAAAGCCTTTTACGCCCAAGCCTTCTCGCTAACCACGCGTAAACCGGAGTGAACATGGCTGCTGCAACAAGATAGGCGGTGAGAACCCACGAAACTTCTGTTATGGTAGCTGATAACGCTCCTTGCATCTGTGGTAACGCTACTCCCGTAGCAAAGCTGTCCATACCCTGCATTGCGCCGGCGGGTATTGTCGATAAGGCAATAAGTAATTTTTGGCGTTCAGATAGCCTAACTTGTGTTTCAGTTGCTGCCATTAAGAAATTTTAACTTAACTTTATTATTTGTGATATCTCCGGAATGTAATTTATCCAAACTTTCGCGCTTGATGAAACGCATTCATTTCAACACTCGGTAGCTGTTTTTCGGCTTCTCTTCCCTTTATTTGTTTGAGAAATAGGTGAGCATTCGTTGTATTTAATTATTAGCGCTTCATACAGAACCTAAGCCTTTTTAAAAGAATGACATCCGTATGAGGCTTCGATATGAAGGTTCAACTGATTATTGTTTTTTTGTATCAAGTCGCATCAAAAATACAAGCGGGAAGAGACATAACAGAATTATAGCCATAAGCTGGAAATCGAATAGAAAGCCTAAAAATTCAGCCTCTTTTTCAACAAGTCGGTTCAAATGAAAGGCTCCAGACTGTTCATCCGGATTCCAGCTTTCAGGAATTGTTAGCTCTCGTAGGCGTTCGGGTGCGATATGTATAGTCAGGCCATTGCGCACTGATTGGGTCTTATGAACAAGCACATTTACGAGTATCGAAATTCCTATCGAAGTGCCAAGCCTGCGAGCAAGTGAGTTCATCACTGTCGCATCAGGTCTGAGTGCGGGGTCAAGGCTGGTAAAAGCGCAGGTAGTGATTGGGACCGTAAAGGATCCTATGCCAAACCCCTGAAGAATAACAATTAGCATTATGTAGTGTATCGGCGCATCGGCAGTAATCAGGGATAAGAGCCACATAGAGCCTGCCATCGAGACTAATCCCAAAGAAACTATCGGACGTGGATCGCGCCCCTTGAGAAGCCACCCGGCTAGAGATGCACCCACTATTGACCCTATTCCTCGCATCGCCATAACTAATCCGGCGCTTGTCGGGGGATGGCCCATGTGATCTTGTATTACTTTTGGAAGCAGCCCAGCCATACCATAGATCATAAAACCGAGTGCGAACACCAGCACCAGTCCAATAAGAAGATCCCTATTCATGAAGACGTGCGGATCGATATAGGTATTTTTTGCAGTTGAGACGTGAACGGAAAACAAATAGATGCCGATTGCTGAGAGAGCAGCGAATACAATTATTGTATAGCTTTCAAACCACTCCATACGCTCACCCTGGTCGAGCATTAACTGCAGAAATAGTATAGCTATGCTTAAGGTAATAAAACCAAACATATCGAACTTAGGTGCCTTGATAATACCCCCCTCAGGGATGTAGCGAGCCACTAGGTAGAAAGCAGCCAATGTAATTGGAATATTGGCCCAAAAAACCCAACGCCAGTCCAACCACTCGGTTAGAAACCCACCTACGATGGGGCCCATTATTACGCCGGCCATTCTACCATTTGACATCCAGCTGAAAGCTTGTGAGTGCAGCGTCCTAGGGTAGGCGGCTAATAGCACCTGCTGCGCCAGGGGATTTAGACCGGCTGAAAAGGCTCCTTGAATAAACCTATATATAATTAATTCGAGCAAGGTATTTGAGGTGGCTACAAGTAAAGTGCTACCTATAAAGCCTGTTATGGTAATAAGGAGAAGTTTCTTTCTACCTAGTCTTTTGCTTGCCCATCCAAACAATGGAATGAAGATAGCGGCTGCGACCAGATATGAAGTTAGCACCCATGAAATTTCTGTAATTGTGGCAGAAAAACTACCTTGCATGATAGGAATGGCAACAGAGACCGCAAAAGTATCCATGCCTTGCATGGAACCGCAAGGAACTATTGCAATTGTAACCCAAAAGCGTTTTTTGGCGGGCAGATGAGTAGGTTGTTTGCTGTCGACATTGGCCATGCTCTTAACTGTTCTTGTTTGCGGATTTCGAATATTTTTGATGATCTTCCATTTCGCCCGGCGGCTTAATTCGTAAAACCAATACTAGTGGTAATAACAAAAACATTAGAAGTGTCATAAGCCGGAAATCATGAAGGTAAGCAATAAATTCCGCTTGTTTATCTATGACCTGTTCCATACTTAATAAGCCAGGCAAGCTTTCTAGATTCCATTTTTCCGGCAATGGAAGGTGTTTAAAAAGCTCATTATGGGCGGTGTAATTCTCGTTGAGGACCTGTCTCGCACTTTGTGTAGATCTAGCAAGCTGTGTTACCAAAACTGAAACGCCAATCGCCGAGCCTAGGCGTCTAAACAAACTCAAGACCGACGTGCCATCTGCGCGCTGAGATGGCGTCATTGATTGAAACGCTACCGTCGTAAGCGATACTGAAAGAAATCCAAACCCGGCTCCTTGTATGAATAATACCAGAGAGATGTATGCCGCATTGACATCAGGAGTGAAAAAAGACAGCCAGCATGTTGATCCACCTATACAGCATATCCCGAGCGCCGAGATGGGCCTAGCGGAATATCGCAATAGCATCGCGCCCGCGACAAGTGAGGAAACCATCGTGCCTATGCCGCGCGGCACCATCAGGAAACCCGTAGATATAACTGGATAGCCCATGTGGTTTTGCAATATTGGAGGAATTAATCCAGCGTAACCGAAAACCATAAAATTAAGAAGGAATCCAAAGAGTAGGCCTATCAGGAATTCACGATTGGCAAAAACCCTTGGGTTAAGGAACGGATTGCGACTCAAAAAAATATGACCCACAAATAAATATAGTGCACCAGCAGATAGTAGTGTTGCTCCAACGATTTCCATTGAATCGAACCAACCAAGTGTTTGACCCTGGTCAAGCGCATATTGTAGCGCAAGGATAGCAATCCCGAGAATTAGAAAACCAAAAAGATCAAATTTTTTCGTACTCTCGGGGTGCCCGCGTGGTACGTAAAGATAAACTAGGTATGCTGCCAGCATTCCCAGGGGAATATTTGTAAGGAATACAAAACGCCAAGAGAAGTATTCCGTCATAATGCCGCCTAATAATGGACCAACGATGATACCGCTCATCCTCCCGGTCGTTAACCAACCGAATGCTATTCCTTGTTGACTGACAGGAAAGGTTGCCAGCACAATTTGCATAAGGAGCGGATTAAAACCAGCTCCAAAAAAACCCTGGCAGAAGCGGAAAAAAATTATCTCTTCAAGACTGTCCGATTGGGCGATTAAGCCAGCACATGAACAAAATCCGATAATTATTATTAGAAATAATTTTCGACGCCCGACACGCCGTGCGAGCCATCCATACATTGGCGTGAAAACAGTCGCAGCTACCAAGAAAGCAGTCAGGATCCAGGATATTTCAAGTAAGGTTGCTGATAAAACTCCCTGCATGCGCGGCAATGCTACACCCACAGCAAAAGTATCCATGCCTGTGATCATGCCAGCCGGTAAAATACCGATGACTACGGCAATACGCTGACGAGGTGTTAGTAGAACTTCTTTTTCTTCGGGCTCCTGCATGGGTTCTGATTTTGCTATCATTTATTTTCAGACTTTTTCTTTGAAGATAGTTCGGTATTTCGGAATAACAGTATTAGCGGCATCATAAGTAATATAACTATTCCAAGGACGTGAAAGTCGAAAAGGTATGCGATAAATTCAGCTTGCCTTGTTACTTCTTTATCAAGTGCTGCCATGCCTTGAATATTGGTTAAACTCCAGCTGTCAGGCAGCTGTCTGTGGCGAAAAGTTTCATTCATTTGACTTATGTTGGCACCGAGTATCTCATGGTTGCGTTGTGTATTCCTAGCCAGCATTCCAACGAGAACTGAAACTCCAACACTGGACCCAATCTTTCGCATTAGGCTCATAAATGCTGTTGCTTCGGCACGGTGCTCTGCAGGTAGCGTAGCAAATGTCATGGAATTACCTGATACGAAGAAAAGTCCGAAACCGAAGCCTTGAATAATTATTGCTAAAATAAAGTGCCAGGTTGCTGTCTCGGGTGTGAAACCAGCCATCAACCAAAGAGATAGGGACATAAGTGACATTCCAAATGCGCAGATCCATTTTGGGTTGAACCGGATCATAAGCCTTCCAGCCGCAGTAGAAGCTAATGCCGTTGCAATTCCCCGAGGGGCAAGGATTAGGCCAATTGTCAGAACTGGAACATCCATTAATCTGTTTAAGAAGGACGGAATAAGGCCGGTAAGTCCGACAAGTGTTACTCCGTGCATAGTAGTTAAACATAATCCAAGAACTAAATTACGATTTTTAAAAATAGCGGGTTCGACAAATGGCTCTTTAGAGGTCATTATGTGCACAATAAATAGATATAGTGCGAGACAGGCAGCAGACAGTTCAAGTAAGATTTCGGGAGACTGAAACCAGTCAAGCTTGTTTCCCCTATCCAGCATAAGTTGAGTAGCAGCAAGACAAGTTGTGAGAAGGATGAATCCGAACCAATCGAAAGGTCGTTTTTCATTGTCATTGCTCTCAGGAACAAAAATGTAGATTAATAACATGGCGAAGGACGCTATCGGGATATTGACGTAAAAATTCCAGCGCCAGGATAAAAATTCAGTCAGTATTCCGCCAAGGGTTGGGCCACAGATTGCGCTAAACATCACTCCAAATGACCACCAGCTGATCGCGGTTCCGTGTTCTTCGCGTGGATATATGTCGAGAAGGATATGCATGGAAAGAGGAACTAGGGCGGCACCAAAGACGCCCTGTGTAAAACGATAGGCTACCATCTCATTTATACCGTCAGCTCCTCCGGCAAGCATTGAACAGACAATAAATCCACCAATGACAAAAAGGAAAAGTCGCTTACGACCGAATTTACGACCGAGCCAGCTCACTGGCGGTGTGGCAATGGCAACTGCTATGAGATAAGATGTTAAGATCCATGATGCTTCCTCAAAAGTAAGCGATAGTGAGCCCCTTATGTGTGGCAGCGCGACGGCGGCAAGCATTGTATCCATGCCTTGTAAGCCAGCTCCCAAAACCGCAGCTATGGTTATTATTCCACGGCGGGGAGTAGAATGGGTAGTCTTACTTGTGGTCTTAGACATGGTGACTGAAGGTTAAAGAATTTGTGTATGATGCGTTATAATAGAATAGTTGGCATGATTTTGTTGTTCTTTATATTCGGTGGTTAACTTACAGTCACGACAGGAACGGAGAAACATGACAAAGAAAAAACCTATAGCATTTGCAACCTATGGAAGCGGACCAAAGCTTGTACTTTTTCATGGGGGGTTCGGTTGCCGGCATCACTGGGTAAAAAATATTAAGGCCCTAGCTGAGCAATTCACTGTTTATGCAATTGATCATCCGGGGTATGGAGAAAGTCGTGGCGTGTCTTCCGAAATGTCCGGGTCTGAATATTTAGATTATTTTTATCTCGCTTTACAAGAAATGCTTCCAGCCGATGAACCTTTAAAGTTTGCGGGGTTTTCGTTCGGTGGTGCAATTGCTGCTAACATGGCTGCCCGAATGGGAAGTAGAATAAGTCATCTATTGTTGATTTCGCCCGCCGGAGGGCCGAAGAGGGATTACCCCAGTAGGCCGACGCGCAGTTACAAGGAAGCGGGAGATGATGAAGTTTTACTGAGAGAGATTTGCCGGCATAATTTATTGGTAAACATGCTTTCATTTCCCGAAACTGTTACAGAAGAATGTCTTGATATTCAGGTATATTGTGTAAGACATACCAAATTTAATAGTCGTAAAGTAAGTGGTGGAGATACTCTAGCCAAGGACCTGGGGATGCTACGCTGTAAGCTCAGGGTATTATGGGGGGAGGGGGATGATTCTGAATTTAGAAATGCAAATCAATTAATCGACGATATTCGTTCGGCATACTCTGGAGCATTGGATTTGCATCGAGTGCCTGATGCGGGGCACTGGTCAGCATTTGAGAACCCAGAAGCTGTTAATTCACTTATGATTAATTTTTTTACTGCTGAGTGACCTCAAGCAGTTTGTCGAAGCGAGAATAAGGGAACCGGAAGAGACGGTTTCACATTCTTGCATGAGACTAAAAAGAACTGGTGGCCGGGAAGAAATGTTTTTGGCCGCCCATGCTGCAGTAATAGGATATTCATGGTACCACCATTCTTGATTTAAAACACCTGCATTCGTTGAGCTCATGTCAACGAGTAAATGAGTAGGTCCATACTGTTCAAAAAAATCAATTATAGATTGGGGAGAATTTCCGTATTGAGCTTGAATCATGCTCTTCGTTGCAGCTCGTAGATTATTAATGTAGGGCCGGGAGTAGGGTATTGCATATTCTCGAGCAATCAAAACACTCCGACTTGAGAAACTTGGTATATTGTCTGCTTCGATTGAGAGTGACGCAATAAGAGTATTCTTTGGTAACTGTTTTATGTGCTCATAGAGCTTGGGATGTTGCCCTGAAACGTAGTTTGCATACGGAATTTCCGATAATATTAATGGCAACGAAAAAAAAATTGAAGCAGATAAAAGGGTAAGAATTCTAAATAACTTTGGAAGATACTTTCGCCCAGCAGCAATAAGGAGCGGTCCAAATAATAATGCTGACGCAATCCACATTGTCGCTCGAAGCGCATGTTGGGTGTAGCGAGAGGGCAAGTGGAGATCAAACAGCAAAACGTGTGCAGTAATAAACCAGGCGCAGCTGGATATTAGTACCAACGAAAAAAGTTTTGCTCTATGTTCAAGTATACCTGACTTTTTGACAACGGTTTTATTTGTATAATACCAAAGTACTGTGGGTACGCTGACAGTGAAAACCACAAGAATAGCAGCTAGGAATGGCGCAACCGTTAATTTTTGTCGAAAAGCTTCACCGCAGCCCCACTCGACAGGCAGAAGGCCCGCCCTGGCACCGCAAATATAAGTCTCTATAAACCCGTCTAGGAAGAATGCAGATCTACCTCCGATTTGAAAAGCTGGAAGCGTTGCTGCTTCAGCACCAGTAATTATGGAACCATGCATGCTGGTCGTTAGCATAAAAGGCAATAGCCCCAAGCCAATTGCGACAATGCCAATCAACATTGGCCGTATCTGTTTTTCATTAATTTCAATACTGCGCTCGGATTGTTTCCATTTGAATAATAACAATATAAGTACGCCGGCACTTACGAGGGCTATCGTTGGGTAAAATAAAGCTTGCAGAAGGCAGCTAGCTGCGGTTTGGAAGTGTGAATTTAGAGAAACGGATAACAAAAACCATAGAAGAAGAGGAACTGCGAATGCGCGTGGGGTGGCACTTAAAAGCGACTGGTCAATGAGACCAAGGAAAAAGCAAGTGAGCCAGCTGCCTGCTATTGCAACTGCGGCGATCGGCCTTACGGAATATGCTAGCTTATAGGCGAGAGCGGCTGTTAACAGGAATAGTGGCGTAACTAATAGTTTATTAGCAAGGAATGGTTCAATGCCAACTTTATCCAGCGCGTAATGCAGTGCGGCGTAGCCCGGAGGTGTGACGGACTTAAAATATTCGGCTATTGGATCTTTAGTGAATAATTCTGGATCCCGCCATTGTTGCATCCAGAATAAAAACTGTCGTGCGTCATCCTGTATCGTATATGGCCGCTCAAAAGAAAGAATAAGCGTTTCGAGTGCAGGGATCAGAGCAAACGCCAGGGATAAATAAAGTCCAATCTTATAGGAAATAGTATTTTTCTTATCTTCGTGGAGAAGGCATTTTTCAACGGAACTAATAAACCCTGCCATTAGTTAAGTGCCCAGTTTAACATCTTTTTTAATGCGGCGAACAGTCACAAGGTACTGACGGATAAACGGTAGGCCAACTAGTGCAGGCAAAAAATATCGGAGTGTGCACAACAAACCAAGTGCTGCTGCGGTTGGAACTCCAATGAAAGGCTGATAAAAAAAGATAATCGCTGCATCCCTTGTTCCGATACCCGCTAATGTAAAGGGGAGTAAGCCTATGAAGATAGCCAGTGACGCCATTGCTGCATTATCAAGGAATGGAACGTTTGAATTTAGCGCTAGGATGAAAAGCCATATTTGAAATAAATGCATCAACCAAAGAAAGATGGATCCATTGATAACAATCGCGGCTTTAGGTTTGTTAGACCAGAAATCTGTTAATGTCCGACACCACGCATTCTGTAACAATTCAATTTTGTTGTTTTTTTGATTTGGAATGAAATTCAGTGCAATAGAAAAAATGCCATTTGCGAAGCTGGTTGATGCAACCATCATTCCGCCTAACACCATAGCTAAAATGATAGCGCAAGCGATGATGTAAAATAGTGGACTGATACCATTTGAGCTCAAAAGCATCCATACTAGGCCAACGGAACACCAAAAAGATAACGCCAGTACATCCCATGCTTTCTCAAAAATTACTAAAGAAAGGGCATCCGCTGTAGGCATATGGCCTTGTTCTACCAGTGCATACGAGCGTGCAATATCACCAAGTTTGGATGGAAGCACAGCGTTTAGAACACTTGCCATGAGAGTGAGGTTTAGGCTTTGAAAAAAACTGAGCTTTGCATTTTTAGGGGCAAGAAAACATATTCTCCAAGCGCTCGCAGCAGTCAGAGGCGCTATCATAGCTATTGCAAGACCAAACCACTGCCAATTCAAGCCGCTCATCGCTTGCCCCAAAAGATTCAAATCGATTTGGTAATATATGACTGCGAGGATAGTGAGGCTTATGAAAGTAGCAATTATTTTACGAGTGTAAATCATGGTTGGTTCGTCAAGAGAGGGAGTTATTGTTGTTATTATGGCGATGGCGACGTTGCGCAAATTGTATGTCTTCAAGTAATTTGCGATTTACGGCCTGCAAGTCACCGATCAGTCCAGCCATCCACAATAACATTCCTGTAAGTAATAGAATAGCCGAGAGTATTAAACTAGGTGTGTGTGCACGTGTCGTGCCCTCCAACCAAAACATAAGATATCGCATGCCGAGAATAAAGCCGAAGGTAAACGGTATAGAACCAAGAATACCAAAACTCCTAAGCGGACGGTAATAAAGGAATATTCGAAAAATAGTTACTATCGAACGCCAAACATAGCTAGGAATGCTTTTGATTAATCGAGATTGGCGTAATTGCTCATTTGTTCGAATAGGTACAGAAGAAATGGTAATACCGCGCTGTCCAGCCGCTATTATGGTCTCGAGAGTGTAGGTATACTCTGAAAATACATTCATTTTCATCGCAGCTGCAGCGGAGAAGGCGCGAAATCCGCTTGGCGCGTCATCAATCTTAGTGCCGCTTACGAGGCGGACCACCCACGAGCCTATTCGCTGTAGATATTTTTTTATGGGCGAGAAATGACTAATCTCATTGATCGGGCGCGCGCCAACAACTATTTCGGCATTGCCGGAGATAATTGGTAGCAGTAGAGTTTTAATGTCATCAGCGCAGTATTGGTTATCAGCATCAGTATTAACTATGAAATCCGCACCTGCTTCGAGAGCTCTCTCAATTCCAGCCATAAATGCCCGGGCAAGGCCACGATTCTTAGGAAACTTTATGATGTGTTCCACGTTATGCTGGGCTGCGATCTCAGAAGTTTTGTCACGTGAGCCGTCGTCTATTACAAGACGTTCAATCACATCGACCCCTTCTATGTGTGTAGGTAATGCAGCTAAAGTAATTGGAAGAGTATCCTCCTCATTGAAGCACGGAATTTGAATTATAAGTTTAGTCATGTTGCCTTCAACATAATGTATAGAACGATTTTATTAGTCTAAACCTGTTTCCGTTCGATCGACAATAATCTTAGACCTGTTAGAATTGCCGGTACTGCGAATAGGCTGAATGCGATATGGTAACCGTCTCCTGTTAAGGAAAGAATGATTAGGAACAGGGGAGCGGTAGTAATACATCCTGCATAGGTCATAATGAGTGATATTCCCACGACATGTGAAGCTAAACCTGTAGGCGCTCGTGCGGCTGTTTCCGCGATATAAACACCATTCCAACCGGCAGCTGTTGATGCAAGAAAAAAAGAGGTTATTGCTATGCCAAAAATTGGCCAGTCCGGTGTGAACTGTGCCGTAATAATACTGGCGCCTCCCATGGTAAAGCCCAACAAACCCAGCGTTTTTAAAGGCGATATAAAATTATCAGCAATGATGCCAAAAATTATGCGAGAGAAGAAACCACCGGCGAAGGATAGTCCATAGATTACCCCAGCTGTTTTATGGTCACATCCGACCTTTGTAACGAGAAATGTTACTAAATAAGAGGTAATTGCTGCTTGCAGTAAAACAAAGGCAAACGAGGCTATTGATAGCCAGCGAAGACTTTGGTCAGCAAAAATGATGCGGACCCCAGCGAGGAAACTATTGAAGTTGAATGTAACTTGAGCAGCTGTGACGCGGCCGGCGTCCCAAGTCTTCTGTAAAGGCTGGAAAATAAGTGCAACTGATCCCGTCAGAAATGCGATCATCAGGAAAGCATTCTGCCATCCAATAGCTATTGCGAGAAGTACCAATAATCCTGCAATAAGGTTGGCAGCTGGCACAGCGGCTTGTTTGAGTGAAAAGACAAAACTTCTTATTGATTCTGGGGAATATCGTAAGAGTATTTCTGACGCGGCTGGCGTTGCGAGCCCAAGCCCGGTCCCTATGCAGATCGCACCTAAAGCTCTTATTTCAGTTTTTAAGCCGCAACAAAGTGTTACACCCAAGGCACAAGAAAAAACACAAAGTTGCATCACCCTCATGGGACCAAATCTCGCCGTGCATGGGCCGGAAAATGGAACCGTGAGCATGGAAGTTAAATAAAGAAGAAAAACGAAAGTGCCAATGTCATTCGCATCTAGACCCATTTCGGGGGCTATCACCGGAACGATAAATACAGCTAATGCTATCAAGGTATGCATGCAAAGCATGACGCTTACAGGCAGCACAACATCTCTTTTGCGTGGAATATTCATGGGCCCAGATTGACCAATCGATAATGAGAGCAAGGCATAAGAGGCAATCGAAGATTTGTCCAGCTATTGTTCGATTATTATTGCTCTGGCAAACTCTTGTAGTAAATATTATCTTTAGAGAGAGAATTCATCTATGCCTTATCGCAGTTTTTTGTTCGCCCCTGGGAATCATCCGCGAAAAGTTGAAAAAGTTTTCAATTGTGGAGCCGATGCTGTGATCCTTGATCTTGAGGATGCCGTCGCTTTAGCGGAAAAAGAAGCAACTCGTTCCCTTGTTGTGGATGCACTCAAAAAAACGCGATCAGCCAAAGGTTATGTCAGGGTCAATGGGTTCGATACTAGATTTTGCTACGACGATATTGCTCAAATCGTGGGGCCCTGGCTAGATGGTATCGTGCTACCTATGGTGGAACGGCCTGGTCAACTGGAAACTATAAGTTGGTTATTATCTAACTTAGAGGCTGGCGCTGGAATGACGAAAAACTCTTTAGACTTAATACCCCTAATCGAGACTGGTAAAGGTATCGCAGTTTTAGATGCTATCGCTTCAGCAAAAGTTGAAGGGCGCGTTCGAAGAATGGCTTTTGGTGCTGGAGACTATACCAATGACCTGAACATTCATTGGAGTCTGTGCGAGGATGAATTACAAGACGCTCGCGCTAGGATGGTATTGCAATCTCGTGCGCACGACTTAGAGCCACCCATCGACACGGTGTGGATTCACATTAAAGATGCTGATAATTTTGAAAAATCGTCTCTAAATGCTCAACAAATGGGATTTCAGGGTAAAATGTGTATTTATCCCCCACAAGTAGATGTCGTGAATAGGGTTTTTACCCCTTCAGATTCGGATGTGATTTTTGCAAAAAAGGTTGTCGCTGCTTTTGAGGCGGCCGAACAATCGGGTTCATCATCTATTCAGCTCGATGGTTATTTTATAGATTATCCCATTGTTGCTAAAGCTCGCCGAATACTCGAAAACATGACCGATATTCAAGGCCAAAATGAAAATTAACTAATTGGGCACTATACTTGTGCCAATGGGACAAAATAATGAGTGCAAAATACTTGCATAGTATGATTGGATTATATGTAATTTTGTCCTATTTAGTTGCAGTAATATTGGCAAAAAAACCTTTGAATAAAGAAAAATTCAAAAAATACTTCAAAATACTAATTATTTTGAAAGTTATATTTGTATTTTGTATGATTATTTTGCCAGGCGGTGACGAATACGTATATCGTGAATCTCTGATTAGCTTAATAATAACCGCTGGGGGCTGTGTGCTGCACATTAGCGCCAGGCGATACATGGAAATAGGAGGTAATCGTTGGAATTGTTTTGTGCCTTACATACATTTTTCAGAATTTATCCGCTTATGGTGGGAGAGCCCGGTTCCTAAATACGCTAAAATAAAGGGTGAATGATGTATTGAGTATGTAAAGCCTGTATCTAGGTGTCGATCACATCAACTTTTTTATTTATTTTAGATATTCCAGTCGAGGTTAGCGTTACAACAAGCCGGCTTTTTATGCGATCGCGCCCTATCCAACCCATTTCGTCTGGCCCTATTGACAGGGGGGATTGTCCACAAAACTGCACATTTTTATCGATAATCTTCTTTATCGATTTTATAACCAGACCGACATCTGGATGGTCAAAAACAACGACATCATCCACCTCTAATCGATCTTCAGGCAAAAGAAGTTTAGTGACCACATAATCGCCATCATTAAGTATCGGCGACATACTTTTGCCAGCAACACGAAACATCCGCCATGGAAAAAAACTAGAGAACAGGGTAGACCGTCGGTAGTTCGGGCGGATAAGGACAAGTCTTTTTTGCTGTCTCTACGTTTTTCGTGGCCCAAAAGATTTCGGCAAACCTGTTTACTAAATCTAGTAATTCTTCGCCATCGCTGCGCTTTGTTCCCTGTTTGCAAGCGCTAGCCTTCATCATGATCTTGTGGGCTAGTTCGTGTATCTCTGGGTATGCTTCTATTTGCGGGCTTTTGAAATAATCGCCCCAAATTATACGCACTTCATGCTTAACTTTTTCGGCTTCCTCTTCCTTACGAAAAATACTCCGCGAGATAGTGTTTTGATCCTCGATGGATGGCGTGTCATTCTTCCCCGCGGTTTCAGCAATTATATCCATTAGTCGTATGACCGATAATGCAGCGATTAATGAAGTTGAGGGATCGTAAATCTTGCAGGGAATATCACAGTGCGCATTTACCGTAGATACTTTGCCCATGGATTCAAGAGATTGCGCTAAGCGAAAAAGCATTTTATGCACCTTTCGGTTTAATCTTCAAAAAAATCAACGATTTGCCACAATGGCAATTCTACTTGTGTTGCTCGTTTGATGTACGACAGTATTTCGCGATACTTGTTGACACCTGTACAGTACCAACCGTTATTACTACACTTGCAACAACAAATCCTCCTACAAAAAAACAACTAGCAACTGACATCACGCCGACGTGCGTTAGGCCAACAAACATGGCCGCAACACCACACACCTTATATATGTAGGTTTTAGAGCCGAAAAGTGAAGCTGCAAATGCACCCATCAGTGCAACAGCAACAAGATTAATAAAGTGTTCCGGGGTTGTCATAGCGTGCAAGAAACCCGACCTTCCACCAACTAATTCGTGGGCAAGCGGGGATGACAATGGAATGAAAGTTAAGACGAAAAATAAGGCAACTTTATTGATATAGCTCATTATGACCCTTTTAATTTATGTTTTTTCGAGGAACGCCGCACTGAATTCAAAAATACATTGATAAATTATATTTATCGTACCCTTAGCAGTAGTTATATATATATTTGGTATAATTTCAAACGCAATACATACCAAAAAGATTTAATGTCAAAGGACTTCATCTTTCAGCATTCGCCCTTTCTTTTGATTTTTTGGCCCTGCATAATAGAGTAAAGGTAATA
>Ga0163109_10000267_pt1 | contig 42758 bp, 37 predicted proteins | sample CRUFie1St13metaG_FD_108704 | JGI IMG/M metagenome (GOLD analysis project Ga0163109, IMG submission 108704) | Marine microbial communities from the Costa Rica Dome - CRUD Field 142mm St13 metaG | ecosystem: Environmental > Aquatic > Marine > Oceanic > Photic zone | place: Costa Rica: the Eastern...
AACAAAGATATTTTTCAAGCATTAGAAACCAGTTTAGACAATTTCTTGAATGGGAATTCATGGACAGGTTATAAGTATGCGGATGAGGAGCGCATAGAATGCAGCTTTATACTTACTATAAAAAGCTTGAACAACAATAAATTCGATGCTACGCTTCAGGTTCAATACTCTAGACCCATTTATGGTTCTAAATACAGCAGCCCGGTACTGAATATTCTAGACAAGGATGTAGTCTTTAGTTACCGTGAAAATGAACCCATCGATTTTCAACAAAACTCATACACTACCAATCTTAGCTCGATTTTAGCCTTCTACGCCTACACTATTATAGGGGCAGACAGAACTACGTTTAAGGCCAATGGCGGCGATGCAGAGTTCGCTATCGCGCAAAGTATTGTAACCACTGCCCAAAGTGGTGGTGGTGCGAGTGGCTGGAAAAGCTTCGACGGTACCAAGAATAGGTTTTGGATTGCGGATCAACTTAACAGCCCGGTATTTGAACCGGTTAAAGAATGTTGGTACCTGTACCACCGTCAGGGTCTCGACCTCATGTACAAGGTAGAAAACCACGAACAGGCCTTATCCATAATGAGCACTGCATTACAAAAGCTTCAGGATCCCAATCAAAAGCGTCCAAACAGTTGGCTGTTGAACATCTTCTTCGATGCCAAACATGGGGAAATAGTTAATGTGTTCAGTACCGCGTCTTCATTGGGCATAGATACAAAGAATCTCCAATCAACATTGGAGAATATCGATCAAACCCATTCTAGCGAATACGCCAATCTCGGTGCTAAGAAATGATTACACGTCTAAGCATATCGAACTTCATTCTTATAGATTCCTTAAACATCAGTGTAGGGGAGGGAATGACCATATTGACCGGTGAAACAGGTGCAGGTAAGAGTATTTTATTAGGTGCCTTAGGAGCAGCGCTCGGAAATCGGATGTCTTCAAAGGGATTATTGAAGGACTCTAGTAAAAAGGCAATTGTTGAGGTGAGTTTCAAAGTTTCTGAAAACATGCGAGGCATATTTGAATCAAAAGACTTCGATTACGAACCGACCACAGTTTTCCGCCGGGAGCTACTGCCCAATGGTAAGTCACGAGGTTTCATTAATGACACTCCAGCCAAAAGCTCCGATCTGAACTTTTTTGCATCACTATTGGTAGATATCAATAGCCAGAATGATAGTGGCCTCCTACACAATATTCAAGAGCAATTACATTTAATAGACAGCTTCGAATCTGTAGAAGTTGAGTGCGCTGCATATAAGGCGGCATTTAAGGAATGGAAGGAGTATTCGAAGGAATTGGACCTACTTCAATCTTCTAATGAAGAGAACGATTTGGATTATCTCGAATTTCTCTACCATGAGCTCGACAAGGCTAACGTCAAAAAAGGGGAGGTTAGTACCATTGTAAACACACTGGCTAGGGTAAAAGATCAGCACAAATATTCAGAGCGGATTGAGAAGCTAAATCGGTTGTATTCCAAGGATGGTGGGGTAATGGACCAATTGTTTACGCTTGAATCCATACTTCAACACTTGGCCGGTGACCAACCTGAATTTGAAGGTGAACTCATTGAATTACAATCTGTAATTAAAGTATTGCATCAATTAGAAAGGTCTACGGCACAAAGAGCCAGTGAACTTAATCAAGAGGTAGATGTAGATGCTCTTCAGGAGCGGCTTTCAAAAATAAATACACTAATTCGCAAACATAAACTACTCGATGCAGATGACCTCATTGAAAAATTCGATGAGATTGCCGGACGCATTCAAGCAATTCATCATAAGAGTAATCGTATTAAAGAACTTACTTCTTTCATTCGCGATTGGTCTCTCAACGTTCAAGAGTTAGGAATACCCCTTCAAGCATTGCGAGAAAAAGCCTCCATACAAATCCAACATGCTCTAAATGAGTCTTTAGCTAGTGTTGATCTTCCAAAAGCCAAGATAGAATTGGACTGGGAAGAAACCTCGCCAACCATTTACGGTACCTATAAACCTGTTTTTAAATTTTCAGCGAATCCAGGGACACCAATGGAAGTGTTGTCAAAAGTTGCTTCTGGTGGAGAGATGAGCAGGGTAAAGCTGGCATTAAAAAGCGTACTCAGTCAACACATGAGCTTGAGTTGTCAGATTTTTGATGAGATAGATACCGGGGTTAGCGGCTCTACTGCCGAACGTGTAGGGGCCGTAATGAAAGCACTTTCGAAGCGTCAGCAAGTAATTACCATTACACACTTGCCACAAGTTGCCTCTTATGGGGACCAACACTGGAAAGTGGAAAAATTCCAATCCGATACTACAACAAATACATCCGTAACCTCCCTAAACGATTCAGAAAGAGTGCAAGAGGTGGCTCGCATGTTAAGTGGGGCGTTAATAACAAATGCTGCACTCAAGCAAGCAGAAGCATTATTGTACCGCGAATAAGACTATTTTAGCGGTTCAAATCAACGCGAATAACTATGTCAAATGGACTATTGAGTGGTAAATGCGGTATCGTGTTTGGAGCTCTTAATTCAGATTCTATCGCCTGGAAAGCTGCAGAAGCAATTCACGCACAAGGCGGTAAGTTAGTATTGACCAATGCACCTATTGCCATGAGAATGGGCGAACTCAACGGGTTGGCTGAAGCCATCGATGCTCCGATTATTCCAGCAGATGCTACGAGTATGGAAGACCTACAAAAACTCATCCAAGGTGCTATGGATCATTTCGGAGGTAAAATTGATTTCATCTTACATTCCATCGGTATGAGTGTCAACGTCCGTAAAGGCAAGCACTATACAGATTTAAATTACGACTGGTTGCAAAAGGGATGGGACGTTAGTGCCGTCAGCTTCCACAAGGTGATGCAAACTGCATGGAACCTAGACGCTATGAATGAATGGGGATCTATTCTAGGACTCACATACATGGCAGCGCAACGTACATTCCCAGATTACAACGATATGGCTGATAACAAGTCGTACCTAGAAAGTATCGCACGTAGCTTTGGTTACCACTGGGGAATGAAGAAGAACGTACGTGTAAATACAATTTCTCAAAGCCCTACGCCAACTACTGCAGGTAGCGGTGTCAAAGGCTTCGGTGGATTTATTGCCTACGCTGAGAAAATGTCGCCATTAGGTAATGCGACAGCCGAGGATTGTGCTAACTACTGTGTGGCCATGTTCTCTAATTTGACTAAGCGTGTCACCATGCAAAACCTCTATAACGATGGAGGCTTTAGTAACATGGGGGTTAGCGATCTAGTTATGGCTCAATTTATGGAAGGAGAGAAGTAATCTCCAAGCTCAATAAAGTAAAAGCCACCCTTATGGGGTGGTTTTTTTATAGATATCAAATCCTGCCTTAGGAAATTCTATAAGGAGCTCGAAGCCTTCCGGAGCATTTTCTTCACGCACATTTAAGTATAGATTTTGAGAAGTCTCGCACAGTTGAATCTTCTCATAACGTGCTGCGATTGCTGCCCACTTCCATTGGGAACGCAAATGTGCCACCTGAATGGAAGATTCAGGGTAATCTACAGAAATGGCCTTCATAGCCTTGATTGCGTGCTTGTCACGCGAAGGACTCTTGCTGAAATAAATGCTCAATCCTATGGCAAGAACCCACATACTGAGGTTAATGACCGTCAATCTAATGACCCATTTTTTACGCTGAATAACCCATGGCCATGGGTTTTGTTCCATAAGTATGGCAAAACCTAGCATCCAATAGGCCATCGCAGGCATGAAGTAATAGTGGTGCTGACGATCCATGAAAAGGAATGGGAGAGTAGCGCAAAGTGCAATAATGAAGAAGAATAAGGATTCGCGACGCATTTTATAGCTTGCCTTCTTTCTTATCACGAGGATAAGTAGTACTGTAATTGGAATGATAAATTGCTTTCCAATAGTCCATAGGCTATCACTAACGGAGCCAGCTTGCTCGCGCAAACCTCCAAGCGTTGGTAACAGCTGTTTGTTCAAGTAGCCTTCGAAGAACTTCGTGAAATCGGGCACATACAAGTATGAATAGCTGAACAGTACACTGAATGAAATAATCATCGCCATACCACTCCAAAGACTAGCCTTTCGGTGTTCTGGGAATAACACGGCTAAAACAGGGAGGACCATGACGACAAAAGCACCTACAGGACCCTTAACACCGAGGGCGATGAACAATAGTACGCCGGCGAGGGCACTCCAAAAGTAATTTCGCTTAAATGTCCCTTCAATAAGCAACCAGGTCACTACTAAGGTGGCTGCATTCAAAGGTGCTTCCAACATATTGTTTTGGTGCACCCATATTACACCAGGTGTAATGGTCCAGAGTAATTGAGGAATCCAAGCGCGGTGTCCTGCCGCGATGAACAGGGACCATAATCTACGCATCATCAATATGCTTAAACCGTAAAGTGTATAAGCATAGAATCTATCGACCCATGCTTGATCGCCGAAGAGGCGGTAGAAAATACTGTGTATGCCAAAAGAGAATGGGGGGTGCTCGTAGAATTCCGGATGTATATATGCGGTATAATGCGGTGCCCACAAGGTTCCTAATCCTTCCTCAAGGTTCCTTGCAATAGTAGCATAGGTTAATCCATCGAAAAACATTCCTTTGGTAAAGAGTAGGGGGAGCAGTAACAAAGCTGCCACTGCCCAAGAGAATTGGTTCATCCTATGATTGATGATATGACTCATCAGAATTCGCTTTTCAGGTGGAAGGTAATCTTGTCGAATTTTTCCTGCGCCATCTGCAACGAAAATTGGGAGTCCGCCAAGAATACAAGACGACCAAACTTATCCTCTGCAAGGTAACGTTGTTTAAGGGTACTGAACTCGGCCAACTGTTTATCGTCACTGCTATCGATCCAACAGGCTTTATATGCTGGGAAAGCCTCGTAGCTGCATTTCGCGTTATACTCGTGCTCCAATCTGTACTGTATGACCTCGTATTGAAGGGCCCCTACCGTACCGATAATCTTGCGATTGTTTTGCTTCAAGCTGAATAATTGGGCCACACCTTCGTCCATTAATTGGTCAATACCCTTGGCCAATTGCTTTGCTTTTAGCGGATCATCATTATTAATGAAGCGGAAATGCTCAGGCGAGAATGACGGAATACCGGTAAAGTGTAAATCTTCCTTCATCGTCACAGTATCTCCAATTCTAAAGGTGCCGTTATCCGGTATGCCAATAATATCCCCCGGATAAGCTTCATTAATTGTACTCTTCTTTTCTGCCATAAAAGCGGTAGGAGCACTTACTCTAAAGGTTTTTCCAGTTCGGGTATGTGTATATTGCTTATTGCGCTCGAACTTGCCGCTCACCACCTTTAAAAATGCGATTCTATTCCTGTGGTTTGGATCTATGTTCGCGTGGATTTTAAAAACAAAACCACTGAATTCTTCTTCCTCAGGACGCACCAAACGTTCCTCTGCAGCTTTAGGCTGCGGGAATGGTGCGATTTCTTGAAAGCAGTCCAAAAGTTCTCTCACACCAAAATTGTTCAGGGCCGAACCAAAGAATACCGGGCACAGCTCTCCGTTCAAATATGATTCCTTATCGAAGGCGGGATAGACTGCTTCTAATAGTTCCACATCGTTTCGAAGTTCGTCAGCTGCCTCAGAACCCACCATCTTATCCAAGTTAGGGTCCTTAATATTACTGATAGCCACTCCTTCGGTAATCTTTTGCTTGTTTTCCCCTGTATATAAATAAAGATTTGATTCCCACTTATTGTATACACCACGGAATCGTTGGCCCATTCCTATGGGCCAAGACATAGGGCAAAGGGTAAGACCTAACTTTTGTTCTACCTCATCTATAAGGTCAAAGCCATCTTTTCCTTCTCGATCTAACTTATTTATAAAAACAATGATAGGAGTATCTCGCATACGACATACTTGGACCAATTTCTCCGTTTGCGCCTCTACGCCCTTGGCAACATCAATGACTACGATGACACTATCACAAGCCGTCAAGGTTCTGTAGGTATCCTCAGCAAAGTCCTGGTGACCGGGTGTGTCTAAAATATTAATCTTCTTATCCTTGTAATAGAAACCCATAACGGAGGTGGCAACAGATATACCTCTTTGTTTTTCTATCTCCATGAAATCCGATGTAGCTGCTTTTTTTACCTTATTGCTTTTTACAGCACCTGCTTCTTGTATAGCACCGCCAAATAGAAGTAGTTTCTCTGTCAACGTAGTCTTTCCCGCATCAGGGTGAGAAATAATACCGAATGTTCTACGCTTTTGAATTTCAGATTGTATGGACATCCTTGAAGAATTAGAATGCAAATATATCAAAGGTAAACTGCCTCTTAGCTGGAAAATTAGTATACTCGCACACAATTCTTAAACCTTTCGCCTATTTGAGTGTTTACCCATCGTGGAAAGTAGGTATTCGATTAAAGATTTAGAACAGCTGAGTGGAATTAAAGCCCACACGCTCAGAGCATGGGAACAACGCCACAAGTTAATCAACCCAAAGCGTACCAGTACTAATATTCGCTTTTATGGTGACGATGATTTACGTACCATTCTCAATGCCTCTGTTTTACTTGATGCAGGGTACAAAATTGGACAAATAGCCAAGCTCACATCAGTTGAACTTAGCGACAAGGCTCTCGAAGAAAGTCCATATACCGGGCAATATACATACGAGTTAAACGAACTTAAGATGTCCACCTTGAACTTTGACCTTCCAAGATTCGAGGCGGTAATGGCACATTGTGTGGATAAGTTCGGTGTACATAAGACGTTTCAGGACATAATAGGTGATTACATTCAAGAGCTAGGAAAGTTATGGCTTGCAGGTAATGTGAGTATTTCCCAAGAGCACTTTATGTCCTCCCTGATTCGGCAGAAACTTTTTTCCGCAATCGACGGTCTGAAGAGCCCGGCTAATCCTAAGAGTGGTTCCTACGCCTTGTTTCTGCCTGCCAATGAATTACATGAGTTAGGATTGTTGTATTTGACGTATGTATTAAAGGAACGGGGAGATCATGTCTTTTATCTAGGTCAAAGTCTACCTAAGGAATATCTAGAAGACCTATTAAGTCATCAATCAATTACACATCTAATTAGTGCCTTCACTACACATCCTGATGTGGAGCAAATGGAAGATTACTTGGCAGAATTAGATCAAATGGTCGACCGAAATTCTGTAAAAGTTCACTTAACGGGCTACCAATTTCAGCAATTTGATATAAAACCGCGCTGGAAAAATATCCAGATTCACCAGTCTTTAAAGGACTTAAGCGTCTCCGTATAAGTTTTTCACAATTTGTTTAATAAATTTTTTAAAAAGTTAGACAAATTGTTCAAACACTTTGTTTAACTTTATTCTCGAATTGTTAAACAAACTATTATGTCTACCGCAGAATTTGGTCAATTAATTGATAGAGAATATGAATTTCTCAATCAATTGGCAATGAAGTTGACAAAGCAGAAGGATGATGCCGAAGATCTTATTCAAGATACTTATTACAAAGCTCTAAAGAATAAGGACAAGTTTGCAACGGGTACAAATCTGAAAGGATGGTTGTACACGATCATGAAGAATACCTTCATCAACAACTACCGTCGTAAGCGCAATCAGAACACGTTTGTTGACGAAACAGATTCACAATACTTCCTTAACTCTAAAGAGGCCAGTAAGGGCACACATACGGAAGCCAATGTGGATAATGAGTATATTATGAATCAAATAGATAGCATCGAAAAACACTACACAGAAGCGTTTTTCATGCACTATGAAGGATATAAGTACGAAGAAATTGCTGAGCATTTCAATATTCCACTAGGAACAGTGAAGTCAAGAATATTCCTCGCCCGCCAAAAAATGATGGAAAAACTTGGTGATCTTCGCTACTAAATATCTAACCTAAACGCCAACATGAAATCAGTCATTGTCATAGGCTCCGGATTCGCGGGCCTCAGTTCTGCTACATTCTTAGCTAAAGCTGGCTACGACGTTACCGTTCTTGAAAAAAATGACAGTCTTGGTGGTAGGGCTCGCGTTTGGGAAGCTGACGGCTTTAAATTTGATATGGGACCAAGCTGGTACTGGATGCCAGATGTGTTCGAGCGCTACTTTAAAAGTTTTGGATACGATGTTTCAGACTTGTACGAGCTCGTTCGACTAGATCCTTCATACCGCGTGGTTTTTGGTCCCAACGATCATGAGGACCAAAGCGCCAACATGGCTGAACTAGAAGCCATGTTCGATCGCCTTGACCCAGGTTCAAGCAAGCGATTGATAAAATTTCTTGAAGAAGCCGCCTATAAATATGAAGTAGGGATTAAAGATCTGGTCCACAAACCTTCTCGCTCGCTTCTAGAATTTGCTGATTTAAGAATACTTAAAGGGCTGTTCCAATTGGACCTTCTAAAAGACATGCGAAAACATGTGGCCGAAGTCAGTACGCATCCAAAGCTTAAAGCAATCATGGAGTTTCCTGTGCTCTTTCTAGGAGCACTACCTCAGAATACACCGGCCTTGTACAGCCTGATGAATTATGCGGATATGTCTATGGGAACGTGGTATCCAAAAGGAGGCATGCATAAAATTATCGAGGCGATGGTTAAGGTCGCGAAGGAACAAGGAGTGAAGTTCAGAACCAAGACTGAAGTCAAAGGTTTCAAATACTCTGAAAATAAGATTGTCGGCGTACTCACTAAGACTGGTGGATTTAGTGCGGATATCGTTGTGGCCGGAGCGGATTACCACCACATCGACCAAGAGGTTTCCGATGAAGGACGTAGAGAATACTCTGAACAATATTGGAACAAACGTAAAATGGCGCCATCGTCATTATTATATTACCTCGGAATTAAAGGGGAGGTGCCAAACGTATTACACCACAATTTATTTTTTGATCACGAGCTGGACCAACACGCTGCAGAACTTTATACTCATCCGCAGTGGCCTACAAAACCGTTGTTCTACACCAGCGCACCTTCCAAAACAGATAAGAGTATTGCACCGGAAGGATGCGAGAATATGTTTTTGCTGATGCCTACAGCACCAGGATTGGCAGGTGATTCAGAGGAAGTTCGTGAAAAGTACTACAACATAATGATGGACCGTCTTGAACAATTTACCGGTTCTAGCATTAGAGATAGAGTAGTAGTAAAAAGAAGCTTTGCGTATTCTGACTTTAAATCTGAATACAATAGTTTTAAGGGAAATGCCTATGGTTTGGCCAACACGTTAGATCAAACGGCTATTTTAAAGCCACGATTAAAGAGTAGAAAGGTTAACAATCTTTACTTTTCAGGTCAGCTTACCACACCAGGACCTGGCGTGCCTCCGACCTTAATTAGTGGTGAGGTGGTGAGCAAAGAGATTGTAAAAGATTTTATATTGAAGTAATGAAGGCCTTATTTGACAGCATTAGTATTCGTTCTAGCAGGATGGTTACCAAATCCTACAGTACCTCATTTTCATTGGGTATTTTAGGATTAGACCGTAAGTATCATGATCCTATTTACGCTATCTACGGATTTGTTCGTTTTGCTGATGAAATCGTAGACTCATTTAAAGGTTATCCACAGAAAGAGTTACTAGAGCGCTTTTGGAAAGATACCTACCAGGCTCTTGAGGATAAAATAAGTTTGAACCCAATACTTAACAGCTTTCAACAAGTCATTCATGCTTACGAAATCGATTACGATTTGATAGAGACGTTTTTGAAATCCATGGAAATGGATCTGTACAAGAATGAGTACGATGAGGCTGGATACAAGGCTTATATCTTAGGTAGTGCAGAGGTCGTAGGTTTAATGTGCCTCAAGGTCTTCGTGGATGGTAATCAAGAACGCTATTTAGCACTTAAAGAGCCTGCTATGCAATTAGGCTCGGCTTTCCAAAAAATCAATTTCCTAAGAGACCTACATGCCGATTATCAAAGCTTAGGAAGAACTTACTTCCCAGGGGTCGATTTAAGTAATTTCAATGAAGAGGTAAAAGCAAGTATTGAAGCCGATATTGATATCGATTTCAAGGCTGGTTATGAAGGAATCAAGAAACTACCAAAGGGCGCACGTTTTGGGGTGTACATTGCCTATGTCTATTACTACAGTCTCTTCAAAAAGATCAGGAAAACTCATTGCGATTTAATTCTCAACGAGCGCGTACGTATTAGCAACAAGAGAAAGTATGGATTATTCTTGAGTAGCTACTTGAGACACACCATTAACTGGATTTAATTTATAGAAATGCTTGAACAAGTTATCCTGGTCGATGAGCACGATAATGCTATAGGACTGATGGAGAAAATGGAAGCGCACCGAAAGGCGAAACTGCACCGTGCATTCTCTGTTTTCGCCATGAACAATCAAAACGAAATTTTACTTCAGCGCAGAGCGCTCCACAAATACCATAGTGGAGGGTTATGGACAAACACCTGCTGTTCACATCCAAGGGATGGGGAAACCGTTGAAGAAGCCGCCACCCGTAGATTAATGGAGGAGATGGGATTCACTTGTGATGTGAAGCGCATTTTTAGCTTTATCTACAAAGCAGAATTGGACAACGAGCTCACAGAACATGAACTAGACCATGTGCTTATTGCTCGTTACAATGACGGTCCTAATATTAACCCTGATGAAGTCGATAGTTTTGACTGGAAATCTGTGAATTGGGTAGCTGAGGATATCAAAGCACATCCCGAGAAGTACACAGAATGGTTCAAAATCATATATGACCGATTTTTAACCTACTGGCACAATGAGGATCACGGTCTCTAGAAAAGCGCATTTCAACGCCGCACACCGACTGCACAATCCTGAATTATCCCTCAAGGAAAACCAAGAGACTTTTGGTAAGTGCAACAACGAATATTACCACGGGCATAATTACGAATTAATCGTGCATGTAACAGGAGAGGTCAATCTCAAAACTGGCTACCTCATGGATATGAAGGTGTTACGCGACCACATCAAGAATGAAATCGAGGATTATTTAGATCACAAGAATCTAAACATTCAGGTGCCTGAATTTTCGACACTCAATCCTACCGCAGAGCACATCGCTTATGTGATTTGGAATCGCTTAAACGCCGTCTTACCAAAGGAATTAGAACTCAAAATTACGCTCTACGAAACTCCACGAAACTATGTGGAATACAGTGGACTATAAAGAATAGTATTATGACGACACATGACCCGAAATTCACTGCGGAGGAGATAGAGCAGTTAGTCGAAGCCCATTTGGGCACCTCCATAGACACCCCCTTACGCGAGGATGCATTTGATTTGTCTGATGAGGAGAAGATAAAGTTGATTGCCTCCAAATTCGAAGATATCATGAATATCTTGGGGCTTGACCTCAGTGACGACAGCCTTTCAGGTACCCCGATGCGTGTGGCAAAGATGTATGTTATGGAGGCATTTGCTGGTTTGAATCCGAAAAACAAGCCTGAAATGAAGCTGTTCTCAAATAAATACGCATATAGCGAAATGTTGATTGAGAAGGATATCAAGGTACATTCTCACTGTGAGCACCATTTCGTACCAATTATTGGTAAGTGCCACGTAGCCTACATTCCAGACGGTAAAGTTGTAGGTCTCAGTAAGTTAAATCGGATCGTGAAGCACTATTCAAAGCGTCCTCAAGTTCAAGAACGCCTAACGCGCCAGATTGCAGAAGCATTAATGGAAGGCTTAGGGACTTGTCATGTTGCCGTTTACCTTGAAGCAGATCATATGTGTGTTAAGACTCGCGGTATTGAGGACGATGGCAGTTCTACTATTACCATGGCCTTCCACGGAGATTTCGAGAAGGAAAACTACAAACGACTTTTTCTAGAATCGTTTAAATAATGGATACAGTAAGCGTTTTCTGGTTTCGCAGGGATCTGCGACTAGAGGATAATGCCGGACTCTGGAAGGCTCTTAAATCTGAACATTCAGTACTTCCAATCTTTGTTTTTGACCGCAATATTCTGGAAAAACTCCAAGATAACAGGGATGCCCGAGTAAGTTTCTTACACGATAGAATTACAGCCTTAAGTCAGGAACTACAGGCAATAGGTTCCTCACTGAAGGTTTTCTATAGCACGCCAATAGAGGCTATGGAAGCATTGTCCAACACTTATGATGTACGTGGTGTGTATTTAAACCGAGATTACGATCCCTATGCTAGCGTGCGAGATACTGAAGTTTTTGAGTATTGGAAGGCTAAGGATATAGCTGTTGTAGGGGCCAAAGATCATGTAATCTTTGAAAAAAATGAAGTCGTAAAAGCAGATGGTACGCCGTATTTGGTGTTCAGTCCATATGCGAAGATGTGGCGAAAACAATTAGACGCGTACCAATACAAGAGCTATCCAAATAAAAGATACTTTGATTGTTTTTATCAATGCGATGCGTTTGAGGTGCCAAGTCTAGCAGCCATGGACTTTGAACGCACCAGCATTGAAATCCCAAGTGCGGCCATAGATACAGATATCATCAAGCGGTACGATGAAACGCGAAATTTCCCAGCGCAAAAGAAGGGAACAACGAGGTTGGGGCTGCATTTGAGGTTTGGAACCATTTCTATTCGTGCTTTATTGCGTCACGGCATTAAACACAATGATACCTTCGTCAATGAACTGATCTGGCGTGATTTCTTCCAGATGGCATTGTATAATTTCCCCGAGAGCAGGGAGAAAGCGATCAAGCCGAAATATGACCGTATTATTTGGGAGAATAACGAAGATCATTTTAAGGCTTGGTGCAATGGCAAAACGGGGTATCCTATGGTAGACGCGGGTATGCGTGAACTCAATGCCACAGGGCACATGCACAATCGTGTACGTATGATTGTAGCGAGTTTCTTAACCAAACACCTATTAATCGATTGGAGATGGGGAGAGGCATATTTCGCACAGAAACTGTTGGACTTCGAACTCGCCAGCAATATTGGTGGGTGGCAATGGGCCAGTGGGTCGGGATTAGATGCTGCTCCTTATTTCCGAGTGTTTAATCCTACGGCTCAAATGGAGAAGTTCGACAAGGACCTGAAATATATTAGAAAATGGGTGCCAGAATTGGACTCACATCTCTATCCTAAGCCTCTTGTGGAACACAAATGGGCGCGAGAGCGTTGCCTCGAAAGGTTTAAAAAGGCGCTAGCTTAACTTACCCATCCGTGGAATACCCGAATAGTTGCTTCTCTTTGATTACGGTATCTACATATTTCGGCAGACACTCTTCCCAACCATCTTCACCGCAACGAATCTTGTTGAGCACCTCTCGTGAGAAGATATTGGTGATGGTTTCGTCGTATTCTTCTATATCGACTATGCGGTTGTGGAAAATCAAATAATCAATAATAGGACGGAATCTTGGGTGTATCTCTGCATCTTCCTTACGGGTCACCTTTGAGGTGGCGTCTTCTTGGAATGGATATACAAGAATCTTCAAGTCTTTTGAGAAAATACGGCCGAAGGCTTCTAGAATTCCGCCTTGTAAATCACGGTAATATTTCTCATTGAAGAGCTCGCTCAAGTTGTTCACCCCCATGACTAGGCCTTGGCGCTTCTTGGAGAATCGCCCAAAGTAGTCGACCAGCTTATAGTATTCCTGGTAGTTTGAGATCAATACTGTTTGGCCAAGGCTACAGAGAATTTCTGCCCGGTCTAAGAAATCTTGCTCATCAATCTCCCCATCTGACAATAGGTTGTTCAGGGTGATCTCCCACAAGACTACAGTTTTATCTGGATTTACGCGTTTATCGCGAGCGAATAGCTCGTATCCACGTTTAATCATATCCATATTCACCTTGGTCACAGGGCGAAACGAACCGCGCATTGCAAGAATATGTTTCTTGTATAAAAGTTCGGCAGGAAGCAGGTTGTTCCCCTCTGGGCCAAAGATCACAGCATCTGTATAACCGTTTTTAATGAGCTGGAGCGACATTAATCGGTTATCGACGTCTTCAAAATCTGGTCCCGAGAAATTCACCAAATCAATTTCAATGGCCGCACCATCTATATTATCGTACAAGCTTTTCAAGAACTCCTTGCAATCCTCGTATGAGTTGTAGGCTGCGTATATGAGGTTGGTTCCCAAGCGACCGACAGTTTCCTGCTGGTGTTTCGCCTCATTTTCATGGAGCCTGAAGTGAATAATAACATCATTCGTGCCTTTCGTTGGCGCCGTTTGGAAGCGGATACCCATCCAGCCGTGTCCCTTAAAGGTTTTAGCAAAGTTGATGGTGGCCACCGTATTGGCATAGGCGAAGTAGGTTTTCTCTGGGTGATCGTTTCGATCTAGACGCTTTTCGATGAGATTGTACTCATGCTTAAGCATCTTTCTCAATCTGCTTTCGGTAACATAGCGACGATCTTCTTCAATACCGTAGATATCGTCGGAAAAGGCCTTGTCGTAGGCACTCATTGCCTTCGCAATGGTTCCTGAGGCTGCCCCAGCTCTAAAAAATTCACGAACTGTTTCTTGCCCGGCACCTATCTCTGCGAATATCCCGTAGATATCCGAGTTTAGATTAATTTTGAGTGCCTTTTGGGCGGTAGTAAGAATGACGCGGTCCTTCATACTTTGTCTGATAGGTAGTTGATATAACAAAAGTAAGGCTTCCTCAGGTATCTCTGTAGAAGATTATGGGTTAATTCCGAGTAATAAATGGACCGAGACGGTGAATTGATATTCTTAGGTACGGGAACCTCTCAAGGTATTCCTGTCATAGGCTGTGAATGTGAAGTATGTCGCAGTGAGGACCCAAGAGATAAACGCACCCGATCCTCGATTCATTTCGCCTTTAATGGCAAAGGTATTCAAATCGATACTGGACCTGATTTTAGAGCCCAAATGCTGCGCGAAGGATTGTACCAAGTTGATGCTGTGCTCTTCACGCACGAGCACCAAGATCACATCGCGGGTCTTGACGATGTACGTCCGATGATTTTCAGGACTAAGAAAGCCATGCCCTTATACGGCCAGGAGCGCGTAATCGATAGAATCAAAAAAGCCTTCCATTATGCCTTCGAGGAGCAGCCTTATCCTGGTGCACCAAAATTAGATGTACACTCTATTGATGAATTAGACACCCTAATTATTGAAGGCATTGCTGTTCACCCCATCCCTGTATACCACGGTCAACTTCCCATTTTAGGCTATAGAATAGGGAATATGGCCTACATCACGGATGTAAAAACAGTACCGGAAGCCTCTCTCGAGAAACTTCATGGATTGAAAACGTTGGTATTTGATGCCTTACATCATTACCCGCATCAGAGCCATTGTACACTGGAGGAGGCTGTCGAGTGGGCGAAGAAAATAGCTGCCGAAAACACCTACTTTATACATTTGAGCCATCATATGGGTACGCACGAACAAACAGAGGCTCAGCTGCCTGAAGGAATGCACATCGCGTACGATGGCCTTAGATTGCCCGTAAAATTGGGTTAAAGTCCTAGGATTGCACCTTTAACAACCACTGCTTTCACAGCATGTTTGGTCGTACTTCCAATCATTGGATTATTGAACGCCATACTTGCAAAGCCCGTCCAGTCTTGACCTTCTTGCGAAATCACAGTCAATTCCGCTACGCCACCTTCCTTTATACAAATCTCGGGCATGCCAAGGAGCGCACGAGGATTAGTACTGAGTAAGGCCTGTACGCGCTCCGGGGGAACATCTATTGCGTCGAGCAAATGACAAATTGCACCTTCGAAGCCGGCCATGCCGAACGCTGCGTTATCAAACTCGCATTGCTTCTGCTCAATATCTTTTGGTAGGTGGTCCACGGCCAAACAATCCACAGTGCCATCAATTACCCCGACAATAAGGGCCTGTTGATCTTCACTGGTTCGAAGTGGTGGACTTACTTTCAAACTAGTGTCGTAAGTGCTCACTGCTTGGTCTGTGTAGAGCAAGTGGTGTATATTCACGCTACAGGTCACATTAAGGCCCTTCGCCTTCGCCGCTCTTACGGCTTCAATACCTTCTTTTGTGCTGATACTGGCGATGTGTAGCGCACCTTCGGTGTATTCCAACAACTGAAGATCTCGTGAAATTCTAAGGTATTCAGAAAGGGCAGGAGTGCCTTTGAGCCCAACAAAAGTGCTCGTTTCACCTTCATTTATTGTTCCTCCTGCGACTAAGTTATCATCCTCTGGATGCACCATAATTCTACTGAAAGAACGAGAATAAAGCAGGGCTAACTTCAATATGTTAGCATTAGAAATACTGTGCTTGTAATCTCCAAAAATTGGGCTGCCGTGTTGATACATGTCGAACATCTCACTCAATTCTTCTCCAGCACGTCCTTTCGTCGTAGTGCCTACAGGAATTAAGTGAATAGGACATTGGTCGCTCTTGTTGGTGATGAACTCCACACCAGTTTTGTTATCAGCATATGGATAACCATTTGAGACTACGCCAACAGCAGTGAATCCTCCGGCTGCAGCTGCTGCAGCTCCAGATCGTAAAGTTTCTGATTCTTCATTGCCTGGTTCTCCCAAATCACTATGGAGTTCCGCCATTCCGGGATAGACAAAAGCCCCTGACGCATCCCAAACATCGGCAGTATCCGATGAAAGTGTTCCTATAGCTGTAATGGTATCTCCTTCAATCAATACATCAACGGTTTGTAAGTGATACGGGCTGTTAATGTCAACGATGTGAGCGTTCTTAATAAGGAGCTTCATCTCAGAAAATTTTGACAAAAATAAGTGCTATTAATGCGAAAACCAATGCTAATAGTAATCCAATTTGCATTGGAGCATTTAAAACTATACCCTGAGTACCAATAATAGCTTGGGGTCGGAAGCTAATCATTCGCTGATTTTGTAGATAATAGTCCGGACCCAAGGGTGTTGCAATATCCAGCTTAACGTTCCAATCTCGCATAATCCATTGTTGTAACGCTTTGTAATAGGGATGTTCAATATCTTGTGGCGCAAAGCCTTGCTGATATAAAATAGATTCTTTTGTACCGGACATAAATCCTGCAATGGTCTCCCCATGACATTCTAATAATGATTCCCATTTTCCCTTCAGTACCTGGGATTTTTTAGGATTTGGCCAAGCATTTCGCAGAGAAGGAGCTATAAACTGTTCGGCATACAGCGGATGTTCGAGTTGCGGCATGACAGTAGTAAGCGTTTTTCCAACGTCATTTGATGGAAAAACAAGAGCATTATGGTCCAATTCTTTCAATGCTTCTGGTATAAATTCAAAACCTAAAAGAATTAGGTTCTTTGCCTTACCAAGCTTTGACCACAACTCATTATCGGTGTATTGTAAAACAGAATCGGCTCCAAATACCTTGGCGAAATCTATTATTTGTTCGACATCATGACCTTTGACTAACCAGGTTTCTCTCGGCGTTCCCGCCGAAAATTGCAACATATTATCCGCGAATACGCTATCCGCTTCCATACGGAAGGTATAGATCGAATCAGGAAGCAGACCTTCCAACGGAATACGTACTTCATCGAGATCTTGCCATTCCATTAGGCGCTGCCCATTTTGCTCTAAAAACCAATTCGTGGTGGAAACACCGCCCAATAATTGGATCCTAGCCATCTTACCTTCTATATTTCCCGCCATCCAAGCATTACTCAATGAATCGCGATTCGGGGCAAGGACTACTTTAAATCCACGAGGAATAGGCGCATAAGCTGCAGTCATCAATACCGCGGAAGAATCCACTTTCAGCGGCATAGTGGTAGATGGCCATTGTTCCATAAGCGCTGCAATGTTCGATTTGGCAATGTTTTCAAAGCTGGCTCCATCTCTAGTGGTAATGTTATAATTACCGGGCGGTAGCCTTTCGATCACGTCCTCCAACCAAGTGCCTTGTTTCCATAAACTCGGGTGGTTATCAATGACCAATTCCTGTGCTTGCACACCAAAATTTGGGCGCCCCAAGGCAAGTATGACCGAGAGTATAGCCAACGTTCTCATGGCAAGTACGATAAGATCACGGACCTTTTTTCGACGGCGTTCGCTCGTTTTAAACGTGTTGAGCCACATTAGAGAAGGAATGGGCGCAGGTTTTCGCGGGCGCTTACCCAACAAATGTATGATGGTGGGGAGCAGGGCAAGGGGCAGGGCCCATAATATGGCAGGGGATTCGAAAACCATTATTTGAGCTTGGCCCCCACGAGGGTTATTGGTAAATACTCAGGTGAAGAGTTCAAGTCCAAGGTTCCTATGACCGTAATGACTTGGTCCGTGATAAGGTCCACTGGGCGTTCAAACTCCAATTCCATCACACTTTCAGGTCCCGCAGCACCGCAAAAAAAGCAGCTAGAGAAAGGAAAGGCGCTCAATGCATAGATCTGTTCTATAGGGTCCAGAACAATGGCGTAGCCGGTGATTTTCATTTCTTTTCCGGCCCAATTCGCTCTTTGGTCCGGCGTCCACTGAGGGACTTGGACCCATGATGCCGTACCTTCATCGAACACTTCAGTAAAATCGATTCGCTCGAGGGCACTCCATTGAAGTCGCTCCTGCGCAAAACCGCAGAAACTAAATAAGAATAGCGCTATGATTACACCTGTTCTCATCCGTGGAATTCAGCTTGTTGAATGATGAAAAACAATCGGTAGGGGTCATCATCGTTGAACACGAGGATGCCCTTGACCACGACGAATTGATCCGTGACTAAATGATCCGGCTGATCTTTAAAGACCAATTCCACTACGGTGTTCGGCGCTGCATTTCCGCAGAAAAAACAGCTCGAGAAAGCGTAACGGCTCAACGCATATTGCTTGGTCGCCACATCCACGGGTACCAAATACCCTTGTAGCACCACCTCTTGGCTCTTATAACTGTCGAGCCAAGAAGGGAATTGGGGTGCATACAATCCTTCTGGAGTCGTGCTATAGGGCACAGCCAACAAATCCCAGGACACCACCTTCTGTCCCCAAGCATTCATTTGAAGACCGGCAGTCATCACTATGACCCAAGCCCAATTTCTCATGACTTTATTAGTTTAATCCATAACAAGCCCACACCTAAGGCCACTGTCATCAATATTGCCAACCATTCTTCAACTATTGGAGGCACATCGATCAGACCTTGAGTGACGAATTCTGAGAGTAATAGTCCCAAAATAATAAGCGCCACCACATTGCCAAAGACCTGCACAAATATTGATGCGGTACTTCCGTGGTGATTTCGCAAATAAGCAATGGTATTGCGTTCCGAGTGGTACATGTTTGAGATGTAAGCAATAAATAAAAGCATTACTCCAGCGGCGATGATCCAAGACCAACGAGTAGCCTGATCTATCGTGGGTTGCCATTGTTTCTGTAGCTGACCAAAAATGAATACTGGGAAGGCCCCTTGTTCGTCCGATCGCTGACTTATGATGTTTGGTAGCATCAGCATGGCCGCTTTAGACTTCAGTTTCAACATTACCGAGGTGTAGGATGGTTCTGCACTGTGGTGCAGGGTCCAATAGGTTTGAGGTACTGTGAATAAGGCACTTTTATCAGCACTGCGTTTGGCTTCCAAAATCCCTACTATTTTTAGTGGATGTTCATGCGATTCGCCCTGAGAATCGCTGCCGTGTGCCGAAGTAAGACGCGCACCAATACCCACCTGTAGCTGATTTGCTAAGGCCGCATCTAATACCACTTCGCCCGAGGCAGCCGGCAAATGCCCTTCTTTCAATGCTAGCCCGAACCAGGGATAGTAAGAACTATCCGTACCCACCAACGGATGACCTTGCACATTGTCACCTAAGGATATTGGGGTGGCCAATTCAACCAATGGATGCCCGTGCCAAAACTCGTAGGTAGCTGCTGAAATATTTCCCGTAGGGTTCTCGAGTCTGTATAACGTACTCGCAACAATTTGAATAGGACTTCCCTTGTAACCGACAATCAAGTCTACTTGGGACGCACTCTCTTCCCATTTGTGGAAGATATAATGCTCCATCGCACGAGGAGCTTTGATAAATATTCCCGTGATAAACGCCAATACCCCAACAATCAGCAGGGCAGCCCATTTGCGTTTCCATTGTATCAACCACAAACTCATAAAGCAAGTGTATTTACGTGGTTGAATCTATCTTTCATACGCTGGTCGTGTGTGACCGCATAAATCCTGCCTTGAGGATTAGCGCTCAACCATTGGTCTAAAAGTTCACAAGCCTTCTCGGCCCAATCGTCATCTAGTGCGCTGGTTGGCTCGTCCAATAATAGGGTGGAAGCGCCTTGATTCATGGCGAGCACGAGGGCGAACCGTTGCAACTGACCTATACTGAGCTGATGTGGAAATCTGTGTAATAAAGGGCCAATTCCCAATGCAACCGCATCCCGCTCAAAACCATCTCCCGCCGTCATGGACAATTGCTCCTTCATAGTGGCGTATTCAATCCATTGTGGATGTTGCGGCATAAGCGCCGTCACACCTTCTAGGTCTGGTTTATTTTGTGCTTCTTGAGCCCCATGAAGCACCCGGAGTAAAGTAGTCTTCCCGGTGCCTGATGCCCCTGTAATTAGGAGAAGGCCTGAACTAAGATCAAGTGAGGGGTAGGAGATGCTATGTTCTTCAAATGTGACGATCATGAAACTATATTCCAATAATACAGTATAGGCATAGCAATGGTATAGACCAATTTTATAACGATCCCTGTGAACAGTCCTAGGACAGCCATGAAGGCACTTTTCAAGCTCTGACCAGCATCTTTTTGTTCCATATACTCACCAATAAAGGCTCCCAAAAGTGCCCCTACGATCATAAAGGGTCCGGTGATCAATCCAACCACCAAACCAATACCCGCACCTATGGCGGCTCGCTTCGATCCACCTCCAAGTTTGGTGAGGAGGGAAGGCATGAAATAATCAGCCACAAAAACTGCGACTCCAACAATTACCCAAATCCAAGTGTTGACGGTAAAACTTTCAGCTTCGTACATGCCTACCACCATAGCTGCGGCAGTAATTAAGGAACCGGGTAAAACGGGCAATACTGCGCCTACGATACCTGTGAGAAATAAGATGATGATGAGCAGTTCCATGAGGCTAAATATACAATAGATTTACCCCTATGAAATATGTGGTCGTAGATATCGAAACAACCGGCGGAAAGCCCAATGGCAACGCGATTACGGAGATCGGTATCGTACATGTCGAGCACAAGAAAATCACCCACCAATGGTCTACCTTCATCAACCCGTTGCAATCCATTCCTTACAACATCCAAATGCTCACGGGCATTAACGATGATATGGTTGCAGATGCACCCACATTTGAGGAAGCTATACCAGAACTTTTGAAACATCTGGAAGGGGATATTTTCGTGGCCCATTCGGTCAACTTTGACTACAGTTTTATTGATGTCGCCTTCCGTGAAGCGGGTCAACCTTGGCGAATGCCTAAGCTGTGTACGGTGAAATACAGTAAAGCCGTGTTTCCTGAATTTGGTCGCTATTCTTTGGCGCATTTATCCCGTGCCTTGGCGGTGGAAAACGACAATCCACACCGGGCGTTAAGCGATGCCCTATGCGCCGCAGAGGTGCTGATTCATTGCTTGCACGGGGATCATGACGAGCAGCAGTTGAATGACCCGAAATTAGGCCTATTAAAGCGTATTCAAATGCCAGACAACATGCCGGCGCATTACTACGACACATTACCAAAATCGCACGGGGTGTACCAATTCATCGATCAATTAGGTCTTCCGCTCTATATCGGAAAAGCCAATAATATAAAATCCCGCATCACCCAGCACTTCAGCACACAGCAGGGCAGTACTAAGTACCAGCGCCTGATGAAGGAGTGTTATTCCATCAGCTACACGGCCTTGCCTAATGAAACGCTCGCGCTAGTGTACGAGGATCATTTAATACGTCAACATTGGCCACCGCTGAACAAGGCGCAGAAGAAGCAAGCTTTGAAATTTGGACTCTACACATACAAAAATGGGAGAGGGGAGCTCAAATGCGTGGTACAAAGAGTCATTGGGGATGGCGCATTGATTAGGTTTGGTTCGTACCTCGCTGGGCAACGCTGGCTTGCCGCACTTCAGGAGCAAGCCGCACAAGAGGAAATCACTTTATCCGAGGCCCTTCAGCACATTCAAAAACAACAATCCATGAAATTCCTTATCGATTTAAGCCCAGAGCAGGGGGCAATTTTCATTGAAAACGGTAGTATAACAGGAATATATAATGACCAAGATTTCTTGCACAACGAGCAGTGGATTCGAAAAAACTTTATCGCAGTGCAGCCCTCTCCCACAATTAATGCCATAGGATTGAAGATTATCCAAGACCGACCAGATTCCGTTATCCCGGTTTAATCCTTTGTTTCCGTAGATTCTTCTGCAGGAGCTTCCTCTGAGCCTCTCTCTAATTTTGGCATTTCATTTGGTGCTTTCACCTTTTTAGGCTTTGACACCTTGAAATCTAATTCTTTGCCCTTCAGCGTAATCTTGATGGTATCACCTTCTGCGATCACTTTACCAATGATTTTCTCTGCCAATGGATCTTCGACCAATTTCTGTAATGCACGCGCCAAAGGACGGGCTCCAAAAGCTTCATCAAAACCTTCATCCGCAATGTGATCTTTCGCTTCCTGGCTCATCGAAATTACATAACCTAAATCCTCAACACGCTGAAATAGTCCTTTAAGCTCTATATCAATGATTTTGTGAATGTCCTCACGTGTCAAGCTATTGAACAGGACAACATCATCTATACGGTTCAAAAATTCAGGTGCAAAGGCCTTCTTCAATGCGTTTTGAATTACACTCTTCTCTATATCTCCTTTGTTTTGTTCACGTGCATTGGTTCCGAAGCCAACACCAGTGCCGAAATCTTTCAATTGACGTGAACCAAGATTCGAGGTCATGATTATGATAGTATTCTTGAAATCCACCTTACGCCCCAAGCTATCGGTGATTTGACCGTCGTCAAGGGCTTGCAGCAGCAAATTAAACACATCTGGGTGGGCTTTTTCAATCTCATCCAGCAAGATTACAGAGTAGGGTTTACGGCGGACTCGCTCGGTTAATTGGCCACCTTCTTCGTAGCCAACATATCCGGGAGGGGCTCCTACAAGTCGACTGATCGCAAACTTCTCCATATACTCGCTCATGTCGATTCGAATCATGTTATCCTCGCTGTCGAAAAGCAGTTTGGTTAACTCTTTTGCCAACTGTGTTTTTCCAACCCCTGTTGGGCCGAGGAAAATAAATGACCCTATAGGCTTCTTTGGATCTTTTAATCCGGCGCGGTTACGTTGAATGGCCCGGACAATCTTCTTAACCGCTTCGTCTTGACCTATGACGGTTCCTTGCAGTGCCTCATCCATTTTAGCAAGCTTTTCCATTTCTTGTGCAGCCACGCGTTGCACGGGGACCCCAGTCATCATTGCCACAACCTCAGCAACTTCTGGCTCATCCACAATCTTCTTGTTCAGCTTAATAGAATCTTCCCAAGCTTCTTTTGCATTGGCCAATTTTGCTTCGAGTTTCTTTTCGTCATCACGAAGTCGAGCCGCTTCTTCATAACGTTGACTCTTAACAACGCGTACCTTCTGCTCCTTGATGAGCTGTAATTCGGCCTCAAGCTCAGTGATGGCTGCGGGTACTTCAATATTTGTAATGTGTACACGGGAACCAGCCTCGTCTAAAGCATCAATAGCCTTATCCGGAAGGTGACGGTCAGTCATGTAACGCTGGGTTAATCTGACACAAGCTTGGATGGCTTCTGATGTATAAGTCACATTGTGATGCTCTTCGTACCTGTCCTTGATATTATTTAAGATTTGTACGGTTTCCTCCATACTGGTCGGATCCACCGTCACCTTTTGGAATCTACGCTCGAGTGCACCGTCTTTTTCGATAAACTGACGGTATTCGTCTAGGGTCGTTGCACCAATACATTGAATCTCACCACGCGCTAGTGCTGGCTTAAACATGTTTGATGCATCTAAGGATCCAGTAGCCCCGCCAGCCCCAACGATAGTATGCAACTCATCTATAAAGAGGATAATATCATCGTTTTTTTCGAGCTCATTCATAAGCGCTTTCATTCGCTCTTCAAACTGCCCTCGATACTTCGTTCCAGCAACCAGACTAGCCAAGTCTAAGCTGATCACTCTTTTATTAAACAGCACTCGGCTGACTTCCTTGTTTATAATACGAAGCGCTAATCCTTCTGCAATAGCACTTTTACCTACACCGGGTTCACCGATAAGTAATGGGTTATTCTTTTTTCTTCGGCTAAGTATTTGACTGACACGCTCAATCTCCTTTGAACGGCCAACTACAGGATCTAGCTTTCCCTGCTCTGCAGAACGGGTTAGGTCCTTGCCGAAATTATCTAAAACTGGTGTCTTGGACTTTTCTTTTCTACCTCCAGATTGTGAACTTTTGCGGCTGCTTGAGGGTGCGTTACCTTCTTCTGGGTCCGGATCATCGTAACTCATAGACGGTGAAATCAAATCATCCTTTTGCTCTTCCGTTTCCATCTCGATATAATTACTCTGATATTCACTTTTCACCGCATCGTAAGAAGCGCCGAACTGCGCCATGACACCGCTTATAGGATCGTTATCATTTCTAAGAATACATAACAATAGATGAGGCGTACGAATAATAGGGCTCTGAAACAGCTTGGCCTCTAAAAACGTTGTCTTCAGGGCCTTTTCCGCTTGGCGCGTCAATGGCAGGTTTTTACCGTTGGCAGGATTATTCGTCGCATAGGGTGTACTCAACCCTTCTATCTTGGTACGTACCTGCTTTAAGTCCAATCCCAAATCTTTTAATATTTGAATGGCCGTTCCTTCACCTTCTCTGATAATACCGAGTAAAAGGTGCTCCGTACCAATATAGTCGTGACCTAAACGCATGGCTTCTTCCTTGCTGTACGTAATCACATCGCGAACTCTGGGGCTAAAATTCTCTTCCATATTGTGCTGGTTCATTTACCGTCTTAATCATTGCATATAGCGTGCCAACCTTTCTATTCAAATCTAATGGCAGATTTGACTTAATTAACCCCTACTCACTGTACGATTTGTTAACATTCGCATGTGGAAAAAAGGCGCAAGTTCACAGCGCTTACCAGGAATTAACGGGGGCTGAAAAGGTATATTTGAAAATTACGAAAAAACGCGGCACTCGCCGCCCTAAATACTGACAATATGGCGCAGGGAGAAAAAATTATCCCCATAAATATTGAGGAGCAGATGAAGAGCTCCTACATCGACTACTCCATGTCGGTGATTGTTTCTCGTGCTTTACCAGATGTTCGCGATGGTTTGAAACCCGTTCACAGACGTGTGCTTTACGGCATGCACGACATGGGAGTGACCAGTACCAAAGCTTACAAGAAATCTGCAAGGGTAGTAGGGGACGTACTGGGTAAGTATCACCCGCACGGCGATAGCTCAGTTTATGATACCATGGTGCGTATGGCTCAAGATTGGTCGTTGCGCTACATGTTGGTAGATGGCCAGGGGAACTTTGGATCTGTAGATGGTGATAGTCCCGCGGCAATGCGTTATACCGAGGTTCGTATGCGCAAGATTGCAGAGGACATGCTATCCGACATCGACAAGGATACCGTCGACTGGCAGCTCAACTTTGACGATTCCCTCAAAGAGCCTACCGTACTACCAACACGTATTCCAGGGTTGTTAGTCAATGGTGCTTCAGGTATTGCCGTAGGTATGGCGACAAACATGCCGCCACACAACTTGACAGAAAGCATTAATGCCATCAACGCCTTCATCGACGATAATGAAATCGAAGTAGATGGGTTGATGCAGCACATCAGTGCACCAGATTTCCCGACTGGAGGAACCATCTATGGTTATGAAGGCGTTCGAGATGCCTTCCATACAGGTCGTGGACGCATCGTGTTGCGTGGAAAAGCCGTTATTGAAGAGGTCAAAGGCCGTGAATGTATTATCGTTACTGAGATCCCGTATTTGGTGAACAAAGCGGACATGATAAAGAAGACAGCGGAATTGGTCAATGATAAAAAGCTTGATGGTATTTCCGATATCCGCGATGAAAGTGATCGTAAAGGAATGCGTATTGTATATGTTTTGAAGCGGGATGCTGTACCGAACGTTGTACTGAATAAACTTTATAAATACACTCAGCTACAGAGTTCATTTTCTGTCAACAATATCGCGCTAGTCAATGGCCGTCCCGAGCTGTTGAACCTCAAAGACATGATTCGTCATTTCGTTGACCACAGACATGAAGTGGTTGTTCGTCGTACTGAATACGAATTAAAGCAAGCCGAAAAGCGTGCGCATGTACTAGAAGGATTGCTTATCGCCATTGATAACCTTGATGCTGTGATTAAGCTCATTCGCGCTTCTGCCACACCTGACGACGCAAAGTCTGGCTTAATGGGTGAATTCAAGCTCAGTGAGATTCAAGCAAAGGCCATTTTAGATATGCGTCTTCAAAAGCTAACCGGTCTTGAGCGTGATAAGATCAAAGCTGAGTATGAGGAATTGATGAAGACTATTGATTACTTGAAGAGTATCTTGAACGATAAGGCATTGCGTATGTCTATCATCAAAGAGGAGCTTGAAGAGGTAAAAGATAAGTTTGGTGATGACCGTAGAACGGATATCGAATATTCAGGCGGCGATGTAAGTATTGAAGATATGATTCCAGATTCAGAAGTAGTAATTACTATTTCGCATGCTGGATATATTAAGCGCACCGCACTAACAGAATACAAGAAGCAAAACCGTGGAGGGGTGGGTGCAAAAGCCGCCAGCACACGAGACCAAGACTTTATTGAACATGTTTTTGTCGCTACGAATCACCAATACATGCTGTTCTTCACTGAACTAGGTCGCTGTTTTTGGATGCGCGTATTCGAAATACCGGAAGGAACTCGCCAAAGCAAGGGTAGAGCTATTCAGAACTTAATCAACTTGCCACAAGACGACAAGGTTTTAGCCTTTATCAATGTGTTGAACCTCAAAGACGAGGACTACATTAACAACCACTACATCGTGATGTGTACAAAGCGGGGAATCATAAAAAAGACCAGCTTGGAAGCATATTCACGTCCGCGTGTTAATGGAATTAATGCGATTACTGTTAGGGAAGGGGATACCTTGCTAGAGGCTAAGTTGACCAATGGCGAGCAGGATATTATGCTCGCAGTGAAGAGTGGTAAGGCCATTCGTTTCCCAGAGAGTAAGGTACGCAGTATGGGTCGAAATGCATCCGGTGTACGTGCTATCACTGTGGGCAGTGAAACAGACGAAGTAGTGGGCATGATCATCGTCAAAGAAGGAGACGGTTTTGATGTAATGGTAGTAAGCGAGAAGGGGTATGGAAAACGTTCTGCACTTGAAGATTACCGCATCACCAATCGTGGTGGTAAGGGTATAAAGACGATTACAGTGACCGAAAGGACTGGCGAGCTGGTCAGTCTAAAGGCCGTTACTGACGATGATGACTTGATGATTATCACCAAGAAAGGAACAATGATTCGTATGGGGGTGGATACTCTGCGTGTAATGGGTCGCGCAACACAAGGTGTTCGTTTGATTACCCTAAGAAATGGTGACGATATTGCTTCCATTGCTAAAGTCCCTGCTTCTGAGGAAGATGATGATGAAGTATTGGATGCAGAAGGAGGAGAAAACACTGCTGTAGGAGATGCTCCGGCCACTGCAGAAGGAGGAGAGGAATCCACAGTTGATGAATAAGTAATCTTGGCTCAATGTTTGTTTTGACTATGAAAACTACATTTGTAGCCACTAAAAAACGAAGAGATTAGAATTATGAAAAAGCTACTAGTCGCAGTCTTAGCCGCTGCAACTTTTATGGCAACAGCGCAAGAAGCCCCAAAAGTAACCAGCGCAATTATCGCATTAAGGGGCAATGAAATAGTTGAAGCCAAAGGATTCATCGACGAGGCGACAACCATTATCGACAGCAAGAACCAGGCAGATATAAAAGAGAAAATCATGTCTAAGTTCTACTACAATAAAGCATTGATTTACTCTAAGATAGCTGCTTCTCCAGATGCCGAAACAAAGGCATTGGCTTCCGATGCGAATGTGGTAGCAGCACAAAGTTTGTTGGATTTGCTACAATTTGAGTCTACTGCGAAGAAGCAATTGTACACTGAGGAAGCACAACTTGAATCAATGAATATTGCGTACAACTATCTAGTTGATGCAGGTGCGGCATACGAGTCGGGAGATTACCAAACGGCATACGAAGGGTATATGTCTGCGTTTGAATTCAAGCAAAATGAATTTCTCGGAATGTTTGCTAGTGTAGATACAGGCTTGTTGTTCAACGCCGGGATTATCGCAGGTTCTGCTGGTAATCTTGAGAAGAGTAACGCAGCCTTCGCACAGTGTTTGGAAATGGGATATAAGGGAATCACGTACAGCGCTACTGATGTTTTGGGAAACCCTAAGCAGTATCCAAACAAAGCAGCGATGGAGAAGGATATCGAGGGTGGTTTAGCTTCAGATCCCGTTGTGGGCGAAGACGTAAGACCAAGTGTGTACATCAGCTTAATCAATAATGCCAAGAAGATGGATAAACAAGATGCGTATGAGCAATGGCTAACTGAAGCGCGTCAACAGTATCCAGAAAACAAAGACTTATTGGATATACAATTGCAAGCATACCTTGATATAAAAGATTATGAAGGCGCCATGAACAACTTAAATGAGGCTATTGCTAAGAATCCTGAGAAAGGCATTTACCATTTCGTAAAAGGAAATATCATGCAAACCGAAATGAAAGATTTGGATGGTGCATTGGCAGAATACAAGGCAGCACTCGAAGTGGAGCCAGATATGAGCGATGCTATGTACATGTGTGGTTTGGTATATATCGATCGTGCTAACGAGATTACTGAGCAAATGAACAAGCTTGGTTTGAACGAAACTCGCAAGTACAATCAATTAAAAGATAAGCAAAAAGAAGTATTCGGTGAATCACTAGGATACTTTGAGAGTGCTTACGAAATGAAGCCTGACGATATGGACATCGTTCGTGCACTCATGGAAGTATATCGTAAGGTGGGTGATTACCAGAAGTCAATGGATATGAAAGCGATCCTAGACGAAGCTGGCGAATAATCACAGTTCGTAAAAATTATATAAGGCCCAAGTATTTTGGTATTTGGGCTTTTCTTTTGCTCAGAAAGTTTTTGCTATAATATATATTATGTTAAATAGTATTTTCATAGAACTACTCTCTCCAAGGAGTATGGCATTTACGCTGATTCCGCAGATTTAGGTCCACGCTTCATGGTATTGCTGGTTTTGCTGTAGTTGTCCTTTTCTCGAGCCATGGTATCCTCATACCGAGGATCTGGCACCATGGCCACCTTATACAATGCGGAAGCCTCTATGCTGTAAAAACCAAATTCTTCGACGACGCGACCTTGTACTCGATAAATGCCTTTGCCGCGAAATGGAAACTGCGTAGCGATGTTTGGGAAATGCACACTATCTAGGAATTCGCCGTCCTGATCTATAAATGTGGCGAAATTCATGCGGTCGCCCTTGATCGTCTTCGTATCCTTGACGGTGACCAAATAACCGTAGGCCACCACGAAATGTCCGAGTTTATCTGGCAGTTCACGTGCTCTTGTACCGTTTTCTAAGGGTTCATCGGCCAATTCAAAGGGATCACGCAACGGAAATCCCAGCAATTCTATTTGGTCAAAGGCCTCTTCCAGCCTGCTTTGGCGGAGTACGGGAACCTTGTAATCATGGGCTTGTTGGTTACCTTTAAACAGACTGGGCGGAGCCGCTAACACCTCTTTGGTATTACGTCCACGCAGCATATGATGGGCTTCCCACAACAGGGTTTGTTTTTCCTTTCCCGTAAATCGTAAGGCTCCTATGCGAATGAGTAACGAAACTTGCTCTATCCCAATAGGCACACGGTTTAAGAAATCAGCCAAATCTTCAAAAGGGCCTCCCTCCTCACGCTCTTGGCCGACGCGTACCCCTATTTTTTCGTCCAAACTGCGCAGCAGCACAAACCCTAAATAAATAGTGGTCCCATCTATGACCGTAGGATAATCGCCGTACTGCACACAGGGCGCTTCTATTCGCCCCCCACTCCTCCGCGCTTCATGCACGTAAAACTCGGTCCTGTAGAACCCACCGAAATTATTGATCACCGCCACCATGTATTCCAACGGGAAATGTGCTTTTAGGAAGAGACTTTGATAGCTCTCCACCGCATAGGAAGCACTGTGTCCCTTGGCGAAGGCGTAGCCGGCAAAACTCTCTATTTGTCGCCAAATTTCACGGCTCAACTCCTCGCTATACCCACGCTCCATACAATTCTCAAAGTATTGATTTTCAATATTTTGAAACTCTCTTCTTGAACGGTATTTTCCCGACATCCCCCGCCTTAATACGTCGGCCTCTCCTAAGGATAACCCCGCGAAGTGATGGGCTACCTTGATCACATCTTCCTGATAGACCATTACCCCGAAGGTATCGGGCATAATCTCTAACATTACAGGGTGTGCTTCTTTCCGACGCTCCGGATCTGTGAAGCGCAGAATATATTCGCGCATCATCCCACTATTGCTCACGCCCGGCCGTATGATGGAGCTTGCCGCCACTAGTCCCAAATAGGTATCTACCTTCAACTTCTTCAGCAACATCCGCATTGCTGGGGATTCCACATAAAAGCAACCTATGGCTAATCCATTGCGCAACAAGTGTTTGATCTGCTCATCTGCCTTAAAACGCTGCAGGTCCCGTATATCGATGTTCGGATGCTGGGGCCTATTCTTCGCAACAATGGCAAGGGTATCCTGAATCTTGGAGAGCCCGCGTTGGCTGAGGATATCAAACTTATGCAGCCCAATATCTTCTGCGACAATCATATCAAATTGTACAGTGGGAAAACCTTTGGGCGGCAGGAAGGTGGCGCTGTGGTAATGCAGGTTGCGCTCGGCAATCAATATCCCGCCTGCGTGAATGCTCAAGTGGCTGGGAAATCCTTGTATATAGGTACTGTAACGAAGGACTAAGTGCGAGAGTTGGTCCAGGTTTGAGGAGGAGATGGCGCCCTTGCTGAGTTTGTCGATTTCGTGTTTGGGCAGGCCGAAAACCTTACCCAACTCTCGCACCACAGAGCGGTATTGGAAGGTGTTGTAGGTCGCCAGGAGTGCGGTGTGGGGAAAGCGTTTGAAGATGTATTGGGTGATGTCCTCCCGATCGCGCCAAGAGAAATCGAGGTCGAAATCCGGTGGCGACGAGCGGTGCAGGTTGATAAACCGTTCGAAGTAGAGGTCCAGCTCGATGGGGTCTACGTCGGTGATTTTTAGCAGGTAGGCAACGATACTATTGGCACCGCTCCCCCGCCCTACATAGAAGTAGCCGCGTTTCTGTGCGTAGTTTACGATGTCCCAATTAATCAAGAAATAAGCTACGAAGTGCTTCTTTTCGATGAGGTCGAGTTCCTTTTCAATGCGCTCGCGAACTCGGAAATCGGCGTGGGGGTATCGATATGGGAGGCCGTCGAAGCAGAGTTTGCGTAGGAGTTTGATGTCTTTCTCTGCAGAGCCTGAATAGGTCTGTAGGTTGAGTAGTTCCGATTCCTCAGGCAGTGTGATGCGGCAATCCGCTAGGATTTGTGCTGCATTGCGTAGAAGCTGGGGCATAGCAGCATAGGCATTGCGAAGGGCTTCATCGTTTAGGTAGAGGTCCTGTGGACTCCCCTGCTCTTCCTGTGGGAGTTTGCTGAGCAAGGTGTTCTCGTCGATCGCCCTAAGGAGACGGTGTGCGTTGTGATCGCGCTTCCCTCGGAAGGTGGCGGTAGGAAGGGCCACTAATTTTTGCAGGTGGGTCTTCCACTTTCGAAAAGGAATGGAGGCAACTTCCTGTGGAGGAATGCCGACAAGCTCATTGTTTTGGAGTTGGTCAAGCGGGACCTCGGTGGTGGAAGGATAAATGATCCATACTTGGCTTAAGGTTTGTAGTGGCGGGCGATCGGGAAAACGCACTTTATGATGAAGGTGCCAAGAAAGGTGGTCATTGATTTGGCGCATGCCTTCCCAATTCTTCGCCAGGAGGATGTAGCATTGCTGGATACCGTTGCGAAAATCGACTCCCACGGCAGGGCGCTTGGTGGGATGTTTTCGCATGAGATAGAGCACCGTCATGCACGCCGAGGTATTGTTGATATCCGTCAGGGCCATGGTTGGCCAGGGCTGATCCTCTAAGAAGGCCATCCATTCTTTAGGCGATAGAATGCCATAGCGCAAGCTGTAATAACTGTGCGTATTCAGTAGCATGAGTGCAGCTGCGTTCTAAAATCCTAGGTCCAATTTTCGTTGACGCGCTTGGGTCATGCCCATGCCCTGTAGAAACAGATGCGAATAGATTTCATAATCGTATTCGGGGACTAGGCGCTGGCCGATGGGCCTAAGGAGCTCAGGACCATTGGTTTTAGGGCTCTTAATATCCGCTGAGATGGGATAAGCATTGAGCTCTTCCGAGGGATAGGGGGCCAATAAATCGGTCACCTCCGCCAGCGGCATTTCACTATTCAACCACACCTGCTCATCTTCCTCATGCAGGATGACGGGTGAACGGTGGTGATCTATAGCTGCGGTAATCTTGTTCTGTACGGTGGTGATGATGGCGAAGCTATCGACTATCTCTCCTGTATCTGGATTGACCCAAGCATCATAGATTCCCGCAAAAGCAAAGGGTGCCCCGTCCCTCTTGTAGACTACATAGGGTTTGGACAAGCGCTCTTTTTGCGGACCTTCAATAAAGGCGTCGGCCAAGACTAAGCAGCGTTTGGAGCGAATACTTTGACGGAAGGCAGGCTTGGTGGTAATGCCCTTAGCGCCGCGATAAGAAGGGTCATTCTCCGAGTTGTGATCTCCTTCGGAGCGGGCATTGAACAAGTGAAACGGCTTCTTCGCCCAATACGGAGTAAAGCCGAAGCGGTAATGCTTAATTACGCCGGGATGTTCCTGAGTAATAACGGCACCTAAGTCCCCTATGCTTGTGTTGGTATTAGGGGCATAAAGATCTGGGCGCTCGACAAGGGCGCTAAAGCGTTTCTCTACCGCTTTGATTTTACTGATGTTGACGTATCTACCGCACATGGTACTTCTTCTCTAGGTTAAACTCTTTTTACTGATGTCTGTTGGCCAATAACGGCGGCGGTTCCCCATTGAAAGGATTCGTTCGACCGATGGTTTTGGCCCCGAGTGAAACGGCCCGGAGTACTGAACGGTCGCCAAAACGCTGACGAATATGGTCCATGGCGCTGTAGAGGTTACTCAGCTCTTCGCTCTCCTCAAAAAGATTCATCTGGTAGCCGCCGCCCACCAAATGTGAACAGCGCACTCCTATTAAACGCACCAATAAGCGGCGGTCATAGAGTCGCTTGAAGAGTTCCTTCACCTTGGGAATGAGGATATGGTCCGCCGCAGTGTAGGGAATTCGTGCTTGAAGGGTGTGTGTATTGAAGTCCGAATAACGAATCTTCACTGTAATGCAGGAAGTGAGTTTGTCCCCACGACGCAGCTGGTAGGCTAGGTTCTCCGTCATGGCGACGATGATGCCTTCTAGCTTGACCATGTCGATGGTATCCTTAGCAAAGGTGCGCTCGGTAGAAATGCTCTTACGCTCTTGGTAAGGCAGCACAGGGCTTTGATCCACTCCCTGGGCCTTGTGCCAGATGACGGATCCGTGCTTGCCCATAACACTTTGCATCATCTCTAGCGGCATCTCTTGTAGGGTCTGTATTCTGCGTACCCCAAGATTGCGAAGGGTTTGGTAGGTCTTCTCTCCTACCATTGGGATCTTGCGCACGGATAAGGGGGCAAGGAAGGGACGCTCTAATCCTTTTTGGACGTAGATTTTGTTGTTGGGCTTGGCTTCACCGGTGGCCACCTTACTGACCGTTTTATTGATGGACAGACCAAAGCTGATGGGAAGACCGGTCTCTCGTATGACCTTATCGCGGAGTTCACTGGCAAATTTGAAGTTGCCAAAGAAGCGGTCCATACCCGTGAGATCGACATAAAACTCATCTACAGAGGTCTTCTCGTACACGGGCACATCTTCCTTGATAACGTCTGTCACGAGGTTGGAGTATTTGCTGTAATTCGCGGAGTTGCCGCGAATTACAATGGCTTCCGGACAGAGCCCACGCGCCATTCGCATGGGCATGGCCGAGTGCACCCCGAACTTTCGGGTTTCATAGCTGCAGGCCGCAACCACTCCGCGGTCACCTGTGCCGCCGATGATAATGGGCTTACCGCTCAAACGGCTGTCCATCAGGCGCTCAACAGAGACAAAAAAGGTGTCCAAATCCAGATGTAATATGGAGCGGTCCATGTTCCTACACGTTTGTTTTAGGGGTGTTTACAGCCTATTCGAGCGGCACTAAGGCCGCTCAAACAAAGGATTTATTATGTTAAAAATGCTTAGTTGTCTTTCAACGTACTCATCTCCTTACGCAGGTCTGCCACCATGTGCATCAATTGTGACATCTCCTGGTTGGTTCCCGCTGCAGGAAGCTCAAAGCTGGTATATCCTACGGCTTTCCATGCCTCCACTAGTCGGTCCACAGGGACGGTATAGGGTGCAAACTGTGGGTTATCAGATTTGAGCATCAGCTCACCGACGTGCAAGTTGTTGATCACGCGCTTGTAGACCACACCCTCGTCCTTGGTAATAAGCACATAACAATCGTCATTGCGGATGGACTTCCAATCTTGTACATATTCTGTAATGACGTAGGCACCCGGTTTAATGGGCAGCATGCTTTCCCCACGGATTTGGAATACGCGGTACGTACGGTCTTGCGGCAATTCCGGGAAGGGCATTGAAAAACGCGGCAAAGCACCAATGTAATCTGCGTCGCCATACCCCGCAAGGTATCCCGCAGAGGCCTTTACCGGTACCAATGTTCCCAACTCTCTTTCGTCCGTGCCATCCACCACTACCGGGAGAATGCGCAACTGCGCACCACTAACATCGGCCTTGGGAATGGATCCCCCACCAGAGAGGTCCTTGTTCACGAAATCATCGAGTCGCACCTGAAAGTACGCCGCCAAATGCTGCAAAGTGTGCAACCTAGGCTCAGCCCTACCTTCTTCGTAAGCGCCTATCATGGCGCGCTTTACACCAATCTTTACCGCCAACTGCTCCTGAGTCAGCGCCTCTTTCTTGCGAAGAAATTTCAAGTTGTTCTTTACGTAGTTCATAGAGCGTATCTTTAAAAGACAAATACAATGCTAATTTAGTTAGAATTCTAATATTTTCATCATTCGTGCAATAATTTTTTAAGGTGGTCCTGAAAGAACTTCTAAATACGTGTACAGTCGCTAAGGACGAGGCCATGCCTACTGGATCCCAGAGGCTTTGGTGGATACTGATGTGCTCGAGGAAACGGTGAAGTTTGCCTTTGAAGGGACGGATAAGGAACGTACCAGGGCGTGCTGGATTTTGCACCATGTGGGCGACCGTAAGCCCGAGCTTTTATTGGGATTTGTGGGGAGGATGATGGACCAATTAGACCATGCGAAAACAGATGCCGAAGTACGGTTTATTCTTCGGTATTTCTCCAAATATGAGCTTCCACAAGGCGAAGAAGCGCAAGGCAGGCTGCTGGATACAGCTGGAAGTGCATGATGGACATGCAAGCTGCGGTGGCCCCGCGCGTATACGGGATGACTATAGCCTATAAGATGGTTCGGGCGTACCCGGAATTGGCGCCAGAACTGGCACAGACCTCAGAAACAGTCATAGAATACGGCAGCGCCGGAATGAAAAATCGCGGGGACAAAATCTTAAAATGGTTGCGTAAAGACGGCCTACTCTAGCGGATAACCGGCCATGGCGTTGCCCGCCAAAAATCCACCGGTCCATGCGGCTTGGAAGTTGAATCCACCAGTGATTCCATCAATATTCAGGATCTCTCCCGCCAAATACAGATTCGGGCAACGTCGGCTTTGAAAGGATTTGAAATCAATCTCCTTTAAATCTACCCCACCTGCAGTCACAAACTCTTCCTTAAAAGTGCTCTTGCCTGTGACTTGGAAAACTGCTCCAGTGAGCTCGCGAGATAAACCCTTTAGTTGTTTCCCTGAAATATCGCCCCAAGTAGCTGTACTTTTTATTCCTGCCGCTTCCACCATAGATTTCCATAGACGTAATGGGATACCAAACATAGCGTGATTGCCTAATCGCTTTTTACCGTTGGCCTTCTTCTCGACCGATAAGAGGTCGAGTACCTCATCTTCATCGCGCGCTAACCAATTAATTAGGATGGGGAATCGATAAAATCTATCGCTGAGTTCGCGGGCGCCCCATGCACTCAAACGGAGAATGGCAGGGCCTGAAAACCCCCAGTGAGTGATTAAAAGCGGTCCTTCCGCTTCCAAATCTGAGGCTGCAATTTGTACGCTCGCGTTGGGAATACTGATGCCGCTCAACCCCTTGATTCTGGCGTCTTTAACATTAAATGTAAACAGCGATGGAACGGGTTCTATGATCTTATGACCCAATTTTTTGAGACCATCCCACATCACTTTGGACGATCCTGGGGCAATCATTAAAGCATCACAATCGTAAGTCTGACCAGTATTGGTCACAACCGCCCAACGATCTCCTTCAATGGACTGGAAGGACTTGACCCCAGCAGAAGTCAGCACTTCAATACCATTAGTCGCCGCCATTTCTTTAAGACAGTCGATGATGGTTTGAGAAGAATCGGTCACTGGAAAAACACGGTTATCGGATTCAATCTTCAGCTCAACCCCACGATCCGCAAACCATTCCATGGTGTCGCCTGGCTGAAATTTATGGAAGGGGCCGAGCAGTTCACGGCTGCCGCGCGGGTAGAATTCGACCAATTCTCTTGGATCAAAACAGGCATGAGTCACATTGCAGCGTCCTCCACCACTGATCAACACCTTGCCCAATACATCTTTACCCTTCTCTAAAAGAATAATATTAATTGCTGGATTGGCCTCGGCACATGCGATGGCTGCAAAATAGCCTGCAGCCCCTCCCCCGACAATGACGACGCGATCACTCATGATGTAAAATTAAGGCAATTTTAGTCGTAACATTAGTGTTTGAAAAATAACAATCGTGTAATTTTACAACACCAATCACAGATTAAATGAATTTACGTGAAGCTCTAGAGGAATGCCTACGCAAACGGCCGTTTGTTGAGGAAGCCCTACAAAATGACTTAATTAACCTTAGTTCCTTGGCTCGCGCCATCAAGCCTGAAATTGAATCCCTCATTGGCAAAGAAATCAAGGAAAGTGCAGTAGTCATGGCTATTCGCCGTCGTGAACCCAAGCTTCAGCTTAAGATGCAACAAAAGCTTCAGCAGTTCATTTCTTCTTTAGGGGATATTATTGTACGGTCCAATCTGGTGGCCTATACCTACAAGAAAACCCCAGCACTCGCTGCCAAACAGGCAATCTTCCTAGACGCCATCAAATCTAAACCTTCCGGATTCCACAGTTTCACCGGGGGTATGGAAGAAACCACTGTAGTGGTAAGCGAAGATTTCAGCATGGATCTCGAACACTCCATGGTCGGAGAAGCACAACTCGTCATTACCAGAGACCTCTCCTCCATCACTCTGCGTCTACCCAACAGTAGCTCGGAAGTCATAGGCCTCTATTATTTTTTCTTCAAGCATATTGCCTCGGCCGGAGTCCCCATCAAGGAAATTATCTCAACCACCAACGAGGCAACATTCATAGTTCACAACGATGACATTAATGCCGCCTTCGCCACTATAAACACCATTAAGAGAGCCCGATAGGGTGTTGATAACGAGGAGTTTTTAACCATTTTTGCGTACGTCATTCTATGGGTCCAATTTCTTGGGACTAACCTTTAATGTTATACGTATGGAAAATCAAGTCCAACTTATTGGCAACCTGGGCATGAACCCGGAAGCCAAAAACATCAATGACACGGTGAAGACCACCTTCACCCTCGCCACTAATACTGTGTACAAAGACAGTGATGGCAACAAGAAAACCATGACCGACTCGCACAATATTGTCGCTTGGGGCGGACTGGCTCAAACCATCGAGCAGTACGTCAAGAAGGGAGATAAAATCGGCATTTCTGGCCGATTAGTCACTCGCTCTTACGAAGACGAAAAAGGCAACAAGAAGTATTTCACGGAAGTAATTGCCCGAGACATGCTCTTACTCGGCAACAAGAAGTCCGGCGAAAATTAATGCCTTTACCCACACCAGGCCTCCAGCTTGGTGTGGGTCCTTACAAGGTTAAAATTTTTCCTTCCTCGAAGAGATAATCCCCAAAGTTGCCATTGACCGGCTTCTCAAGCTCCAAGGGCTCCGCCAAGGCAATGTAAGTGCCATCAACCTCCTTCATGCGGGGTTTGGCCTTCAAATCGCCTATTTCGTCCACGAGATACACATAGTCCGCCGCATGACCATTGACGAAATTGAAACGCTTAATAGCCACATCCACACGCATGTGGGCATAAAGGACATTGGTAAAGACCCATTCCAACAGCCCTTCTTCATTCACAGGTAATAAATTATATACTTCCGAAGGACTTTCATCAGCATTAATAGTGGCCAAAATGATACGCAACCCGAATTCACGTGCCTCACGACGCTCCAGATCGCCTTCTTTAACACCGCTTTCGATGAGGATGTTAGGAATTCTATTAGCCATGAGGTAATCCCCAATAGCGGTGGGATAATACTCATCCGTATACCGTCCTATGCCGGCGAGATCAACCTGCATGGCTGTAAGCGCATTACCTAATCTATTCATGAGGTCACGACGCATAGGGGTAATTTGCCGTGTAATTTCTGCGCTAGGCACCAATAGAGAGGTATACGCAGAACGTCCACCTACGTGGAAAATCGTTCGCTGATCGTGTAAGTTAAAACACAATTCTGGTTCATGCATCTTAATCCAACCCACCAACTTTGCACTTTCAATCGTCTGAAAACTTGCGAAATCTCGGTTGAGGTCTATGCCTAATCCATTGCGACGGCTGTAACGAACATAGGCATCCGGGTTCAATATCGGTATGAGATGAAGTGTGAATTCCTCTAAATCAATTTGTTTCTTTTGAAACAACTCGATAAGCGATAGAATGATGAAAATACCAGTAGTTTCGTTGCCGTGCATACCAGCCCAAATACATATAGAACGCGGACCCTGGCCTAAACTGGTATATAATAAAGGGCGTTCTTCACTGGAATACCCTATAATTTCCCAATCATGTGCAGATTGCAGCTTAGAATATGGGATATACCACTGTTTATCAGCCAAATATGTCGAATCTAAATTCTTAGACATTATCGTAGATTTAAGGGAAAGTTACATCACAAGTGGGACATTCCCCCAAATACAAACATTATGATCGCTAGAAAATTAATCTATGCCTGTTTGTTCGCCATTGGAACATCATGCGTTACAGATGAAACAACTGTAACTATTGGCTTCAGTAGCTGTAACGATCCATCACAAACACAAGACCTTCTCCCCACCTTGAATAAAGCATTAGATACGCTAGACCTGTATATATGGCTGGGAGATAACGTGTATTTAGAGGAGGGTCAATGGGAAACCTATTCTACCACCATGACACGCTACAACGAGGTTTTTACAGGTGATATTTTTCAGGAAATCCTAGGTAAGAGCGTACATTTAGCCATTTGGGACGATCATGATGCCGGGCCAAACGACTGTGACCTCTCTACATTTAATGGCCATGCAATTACTATGCAAGCCTTTAAGGACTTTTGGCAGCCCACTTATGCCCAACCAGATTCTACGAGTTATTATGGCCGCACTATTCTTGCTGATGGTAAGATTGATATCTACCTGTTGGATAATCGAAGCTTTCGCACCCACAAAGACAGCATAAATGCCACTGTCTTTGGGATTGAACAACTTAATTGGTTCCATAAGACCCTTCAACAATCAACGGCTGAGGTGCACTTAATCTGTATGGGCGGTCAACTGCTCAATACAGCCCAAGTCTTTGAGAACATGAGCAACTACTCTGCGGAGCGCGAAATGCTATTGCAATGGCTTTCTAAGGCCCCAGGAACACCCATCGTACTCACTGGAGACCGTCACAGCGGTGAAATCAACCTATTGGAGCTCAATGGCAAAGCCATTGTAGAAGCTTGTGCTTCGCCCATTACGGCCAATGCACACCCCCATCACGACGAAGAAAACGCGACTAGAGTGCACGAGGGCACTACAGATACACAACATTTTGGAACACTACGGTTGAATCAATGGAAAGACCAATGGCAGATCGTGGTTTCTCTGATCGATGCGTCGGGCAAAGCACTGTTTCAATACAAATACGAGGTGTGAAACGCATCTTAAATATTTTTATAATTCTGAATACCAGTATTTTATGACTACTTAATTAAACTTTTGTTTTTGGTTTAAATACATTGTGAATCTCGCCTATCCTATTCCTAAAAATTTCATTTGGGATACGATTAAAGGATGTTTCAATTGTATTACATTTGTAACTATGGAGGATGTAGTACGTCGAATTCAGGAGTATATGGACCTAAACGGCCACAATGCCACATCATTGGCGAAGGCCATTGGCATGAACCGTCCTACCCTAGTACATATTCTCAACGGCCGTAATAAGCCAAACCTTCAATTGCTAAAACAATTGGCCCTCTTTGACACTTCACTAGATATTCGCAACCTCTTGACGGGAGATCGACTAACGAAAGAACCGGCTCAAGAGGTCAAATCAAAGCAACCTCCTACTCCATCCGAGCACCCCACAACAAAATCCTTAGACAAACTGTTGGTATTAAATCCAAATGGGACGTGGAACACCTATACCAAAGAAAGGTAATCCGCGTATATTTGTAGGGAATTCACAGGACTATGACGACAAAGAATAAAGTACTACTAGGATTGATTATTGTGGCGTTGGTTTCACGCATTGCTCCTCATTACCCTAATTTCACTGCCATGGGAGCCCTAGCCTTCTTCAGCGCTTCTCGTATGAAGAGCATTTGGGGATCTCTCGCGTTGGTGGTTGCGACGATGATAATCACTGATTTGGTCATCAATAATATCATTTACCCTACTGGTGAATTCGTCCTAATGTATTCTGGATCATTATTTACCTATGCAGGATTCGCTGCCTATGCGCTTCTCGGTCGCAAAGCAACGAACATGATAAATGGTTCAGCGTTGCTTGTAGGCGGTTCTATAGCGTTCTTCTTGCTCAGTAATCTTGGTGTTTTCCTAAGCGCCTACAGCTCGTTCTCTATGACTTGGGGAGGATTGATGGCCACTTATGCCGCAGCCGTTCCTTTCTACGCACCTGAGCTGATCTCCACAGCAATGTTTAGCGCAATGGCGTATGCTGCAGAGACCAAACTCAGTGCGGTTAAGGCTTAATAAATGACCTGGCGGGGAATCACACCCGCCGGAATAGTTTCCAACAAATCGCCTGAAGTGGAATACACGCGCAGTTCCCCGTTGCTCGCGTAATCTTTGGCGTCTAGGAAATATAGATTGCCCGCATGTGCATTCAGTTTGTACCCACCTGGTAAGGTTATGGTAGACGTTTGCCAGTTCTGACCTGGAGTCCATTTAACAATGGCCCCATCGTAGCTGTTGTTTAAGAAATAGCCATTCGTACCGTCACTTGTCAGAGAAATAGCGTGCTTGTTGGTATTTGGAGCTACAGCTTGCTCTGAGAACCCTGATCCTGTGTATTTCCATATGCTAGATTTCGTATCAGGACTCACGCCCCAGTTCTGCTCGCCAGAATTCATCACAAATAGTTCATTGCCAATGACTGCAAAGGAATTTGGTACATCACCGGTGTTGTGCAGGGTCACTTCGTAAGTATTTACATTGATCTCGGCTACCTTATAGGGACCTTCGTAGGTCCCTACGCCAACAAACAGCTTGTTATCAAATACCATCATCTGTTCTGAGAAATTTCCTACGTAGATGCTGTCTACCTGGGCGCCTGTTTCCTTAGAAAGCACATACACAGCGCTGTCCTTCCAGTTTGAAACAAAAATATTGCTGCCGTGAGCCTCTAAATATCGAGGCTGTTCGAGATCCACGGTCCACTTGTGCTCCAGCGTGTTTCTATTGACGGCGCGTACATGGTTACTATTATTGATGGTAATAAAAAGCAAAGAGTCGCTTTCTAGCATGTGTTGAGCTACGTTGCCCAATGGAAAGCCGTTCTCTGTGGCGAAGGCAGATTCAATCACTGTATCTGCATCATAGGCAGTAATGGTTCCTGTTCCGGAACCGAAAGGCCCTTCGTTTAGGATAAGGTGTAAATCTGTATAAAAACCGCTGGATCCTGTAGTCGGAGGATTTTGACCGCAGGAAATTAATGCTATCGATGCAATAATTAAAATAGACGATGAAATTCTCATGTGTTATAAATTTAGTTTAAAGTTCAATAAATAGGTTCTGCCCGGCATAGGATAATATTGGTAGAATTGGCGCTGAGCTCCCGTAATGTTCTCAATGCGGAATACCCACTGCCAACGCTTTCTTTTACCATTCAAAGAATATGCCAAATCCACCCAAGATTGGGCGGGCAACTCTCCCGTGCGCGCATTATCACGAAGCGTGTGTCTCAGGCCCGTGTAATAGCCGCGCAACATTAAGGTCCCTATGGGCAAATCTTGCTCTATCGTATATACCGCTTGTAAGACCGGCCTGTAGATCAACTGCTTGCCGATAATGTTGGCGTTATTCGAGGCTACGTCAAGGATACGGCTGTATTGA
>Ga0163109_10000268_pt1 | contig 42535 bp, 40 predicted proteins | sample CRUFie1St13metaG_FD_108704 | JGI IMG/M metagenome (GOLD analysis project Ga0163109, IMG submission 108704) | Marine microbial communities from the Costa Rica Dome - CRUD Field 142mm St13 metaG | ecosystem: Environmental > Aquatic > Marine > Oceanic > Photic zone | place: Costa Rica: the Eastern...
ACTGCTTCTGCAGAAGTAAGGGCAAAAAGGAGATATTTAGAGTTGCAGAATCGTGGTCAAGAAGTTAATATGCCCGCTCTGATTGCTGATATTGAGCAAAGAGATTTGAAAGATAGTTCAAGAGAATTATCGCCACTTTTGCCAGCAGATGATGCTCACATAATTGATTCATCTGAAATGTCACTTGAAGATGTAATTAGTTTTACGAAAAGTTTAGTTAAAGAGGAATATTTATAAATGTCAGAATCATTTTCAGCACTTTTAGATGAGAGTTTAAGCACTCTAGATATGCAGCCAGGATCAATTGTTTCAGGGGTAGTTCTTGATGTTGACAACGATTGGGTAACTGTACATGTTGGACTTAAGTCAGAAGGAGTCATATCACTGGATGAATTTAGAAACAACGAAGGTAAAGTAGAAGTAAACATTGGTGATGAAGTAGAAGTTGCTCTTGAAGCAGTCGAAGATGGTTATGGAGAAACAAGAATTTCAAGAGAAAAAGCAAGGAAAATATCTACTTGGAAAATGCTTGAGGAAGCCCTAGAAACTGGTGAATTTGTAACTGGCAAAATTCACAATAGAGTAAAAGGTGGTTTTGCAGTAGAAGTTGAAGTTGTTAAAGCTTTTCTACCTGGTTCGCTTGTGGATGTTAGACCGGTAAAAGAGGCGCCTGACATTGAAAATACTGTTCAAGACTTTAAGGTCATCAAGCTTGATTACAAAAGAAACAATGTTGTTTTATCAAGGAAAGCGGTTCTTGAAAAGAATAACTCGGCTGTAAAAGTTGAACTATTAAAAAATCTTGAAGAGGGTCAAATAGTATCTGGAATTATCAAAAATATAACAGACTATGGGGCATTTATTGATCTAGGTGGACTCGATGGACTTCTTCATATTACAGATATTTCTTGGTCAAGGGTAACGAATCCAGCAGAGCATTTAAACCTAGGAGAAGAAATAGAGGTTAAAGTTTTGAGTTTTGATAAAGAAAAGCTGAGAGTTTCGCTAGGCCTAAAACAAATCCAAAATGATCCTTGGGAAAACGTTGAATCAAATTATTCTGTTGGCGGTGTTTATGAAGCAGAAGTTTCTAACATTACTGACTATGGATGCTTTGCTCAACTTGAAGAGGGAATAGAGGGACTTATTCATTTATCGGAGCTGGACTGGACAAGTAAAAATATTCATCCATCAAAGGTGGTTCAAATGGATGAAAAAATAAAAGTTATGATTCTAGAAATTGATCATGACAAAAGAAGAATATCACTTGGCTTAAAGCAAACTAAATCTAACCCATGGACTGAGTTTGCAAACAAATATGGTATTGGCGATAAAGTTGAAGGAAAAATAAAATCAATTACGGATTTTGGTATTTTTGTTGGCCTTGAGGGAGATATTGATGGCTTAATTCACTTATCTGATATATCAGAGGATGAAGATCCCAAAAATGCACTAGAGGAATTTAAAAAAGATCAAACATTAAATTGCATAGTTTTTGCAGTGGATGCAGAAAGAGAAAGAATTTCGTTAAAATTGAGTGAATAGTTTTAAAAAAGATACTTATAATAGATCAGATATTGAAGCTTCTCTTAGAAAAGAATTCCCAAATTTAACTAAATCACAAATTTCAGAAGCTATAAACTCAATCTTAGAATCAATAGTAGAGGCTGTAGCCTTGGATGAAAAAGTAGAAATTAGAGGTTTTGGCACTTTTTCTAAAAAACAGATAAGACCAAGAAAATTTATTAATCCAAAAACTAAAAAAATTTCCTATCTAGGAGAAACCTCTACAGTGCACTTCAAACCATCAAAAGCATTAATAAAAAAATGATAATTGTTGCTATAGATGAAATTGCCTTTAATAAGGCGTCTTTTATAATTGATAGCCTTGATCCTGAAAAATGTATGATTAAAATTGGAAGTGTTTCTTTTAATTCTATTGGCCATGAAATTATTCATTATGCTGCTCAAAAAGGTTTTGACATTTTTCTAGACTTAAAACTCCATGATATTCCAAATACTGTTAAGAAATCTATAGAAGGTCTTATCTCATTGCCAATTTCAATGTTAACTGTTCATACTTCTGGAGGTAAAGATATGATGGTAGCTGCTATGGAGGCAGTCAAAAATTCTAATATAAAAGTTTTCGGAGTTACTGCTTTGACAAGCTTAAATGATGAAGATGCAATTAACATTTTTAAGAGGACTTCATCTGATCAAGTAAATGCAATGCTAGATTTGGCAGTATCTGCTGGAATAGATGGTGTTGTTTGTTCACCACATGAATTAAAACTTGTTAGTCTAAGAAAATCTTTACTATCAATTACACCTGGCATCAGACTTCAAGATCAAAGCGATGATCAAAAAAGAGTAATGACTCCAAAAGAAGCAATTGATTTAGGTTCAGACTTTTTAGTAATTGGAAGACCAATAACTGAATCTTCTGATATAAAGAAATCTTTGAACGAAATCTATAAGAACATTCAATGATCAAAAAAATTCCAACAACTTGTGTTTTCAAAAACGAGAAGGTCACTTTTACGTCTTACATAAATGACTTTACACAAGAAATTTATGAAGAATTTGATTTAAATGCAAAAAAGATAGGTTTGCAGAAAAAGATTGAAAATTTATTTAGCGGAGAAAAGGTAAATTTCACTGAGGGTTTGGCTGCATGGCATCCTAAATACAGATCTGAGTACAATCCTAATAAACATGACACATCATCTGGCAAGGGACAACAAGATGAATTGCTTAATTTTTATAATTTATGCACTAGTGCAAAAAATATAATAACTATTGGGATTGGTGGTTCATTTGAGGGACCAAAAATGTTTCTTGAAAATATAGACTTAAAGCATGTCGATACAAATTTTATATTTATCACAGGTTCTGATTTATCTGAATTTATTATGAAAATTGACAAATTGAAGCCGGAAGATTCATTATTTCTTGTTTCATCAAAATCTTTCACGACTCAAGAAACTTTATCGCTTCTAAAAGAAGCTATTTCTTGGTCAGGAGACATAAATAAGTTTGTTGCAATTACAGCAAATAAAAAAGAAGCTAAAAAATATAACATAAAGTGTATTTTTGAGTTTGATTATGAAATCGGCGGCAGATATTCAATTTGGTCAGAAATTTCCATTCTTATAAGCTGGTTGAATAAAAAAAACTTTGACGACTTTATGGCTGGCGGAAAACAAGCTGACATCGACTTAAAGAATAGCGACTCATACTTGAAATTTCTTAAGACTTTAGCTTATAGCGATATTTGGCTACATAACTATAAAAATAAAAACACTAGAGCTGTTCTATCTTACATATGGGGTTTGAGATCTTTACCTAATTATTTTCAACAACTTGAGATGGAGTCCCTTGGTAAGCAGCCTTCTAAAGATTCAGAATATAAAAAGACTGGTCAAATAATATTTGGTGGTTATGGACCAAAAGCACAACATTCATACTTTCAATTATTGCATCAAGGCACACAAGATGTATGTGTCGACATTATTGCAAATATAAATGACAAAAAAAGTTTAGCTTATGCTCAAGCTATTACACAATCAGAACTTCTTTCTAGAGGCGCTATCGATTTAAAAGATCATGAAAAAATTAATGGAAATGTTCCCACAAATTTATTTTTAATCAATAATCCAGATCTATTTGATCTTGGTTACTTGATAGCAACATGGGAACACAGAACCTATATAACTGCTTCAATGTTAGGAATAAATCCATTCGATCAATTTGGCGTAAGTGCAGGCAAGATTTATACTAATAAGTATCTGTTCGATAAAGACTAAAATTAAAAGCTTGCTTCGTTATGTCTATCAATTTAAAAAAAGTTCCCAATACGCCCGGCGTATATAAATTTTTTAATAAGCACGAGATTATTTACATTGGAAAAGCTAAAGATTTAAAGAAAAGAGTTTCGTCTTATTTTGGTAAATCTTTTAAAGATAGGAAAACATCTCAAATAAAATTTCTAACAGATAGAGTTGAGACTTTTACAACTAAAAATGAGGTAGAGGCACTGCTGCTGGAACAGACTTTAATAAAAGAGAATAAACCAAGGTTTAATATTCTCTTAAGAGATGACAAAACATATCCATATATTTATTTTTCCTTAGATCACGAATTTCCAGGCGTTTATTCTAAAAGGACTAAAAAGGGTGTCGATAAAAAATATTTTGGACCTTTCATAAGTTCAGAAGCAGTGAAAAAATCGATTAAAGAAATTCAAAAAATTTTTAAACTTAGAAATTGTAGTGATAATACTTTTGCAAATAGGACAAGACCTTGTATCGAATTTCAGATGAAGCGATGTTCTGCTCCATGTGTTCAAAAAATTAATAAAGTTGATTATTTTGAAGATATTACAAGCGCCAAATCATTTCTTTCATCATCCGATACAAAAACTATTGAAAGACTAACAAAAGGTATCGAAAAAGCAGTATCACAACTAGACTTTGAAAAAGCTGCTGAAATAAGAGATCGTCTTAAAAGACTGAATCTAATTAAAGAAGAGCAGTCTGTTATAACAATGGCAGGCGATGTTGATATATTTTCGATTAGTTCCGAAATGTCTTATCTTGGCATTTCTATAATTGTTGTCAGAAATGGAAAAATAAGAGGTACCAAGACACATTTGATTAAGCAAGCTCACTATAACTCTTTTGATGATGTTTACCAGAGTGCAATTTTTAATTTTTATGATAACCAGATTGATATTCCAAATAAAATTCTATGCGCTTATGAATTACAAAACAAAAAAATATTAGAAGAAATGTTTGCAACAAAACATAAAATCAAAGTAAAGCTTACACATTCTCCAAGCAAATCAATTAGGCCAATATTTAATTTGTGTAAACTTAACGCAATGCAGGTGATCAAAAACCATGTGAGTAAAGAAGACAAATATACCTTTGCTTTTAATGAGCTTGGTAGCTATACAGGACAAAAAGATATCAACAAAATTGAAGCATATGATGTGAGTCATATATCTGGTGAGAATGGAGTTGCATCGTGTGTTGTTTTTTCAAAGACAGGCCCAAACAAAAAAGATTACAGACTTTTTAATATACCAAATGAGCTTTCTGGTAATGACACTGGATCGCTTAAACATGTCTTAGAAAGAAGAATAAAATATTTCATAAACCCAGAAACTAAGCCTGATTTGTTACTAATTGATGGTGGTAAAAGTCAGTTAAAATTTGTTCGATCTGTAATAGAAAAATCAGACTACAAAGATCTAAAGGTTATTTCAATTGTAAAAGGCGTTGGCAGGATAAGAGCAACAGAAACTATTATTAGCGAAGATGGAATTGTGGAAGTAGATAAAAAATCAAAGTCTTTCCTCTTGTTGCAAGAAATGAGAGACGAATCACATAGATTCGCTATACGCGCTCAAAGAAATAAAAAAAGAAGGACAATAAGAAGATCAGAGCTTGATAATATTAATGGTATTGGAAAAATTTTAAAAACAAGACTTATAAAAAAATTTAAGAGTATAAAGAAAATTAAACAAGCTTCATTACAAGAATTAATGACTGTTCATGGCATAAATGAGAAAATAGCTAATGAAATATTGAAAAATGTAAAGTTATGATTAAATTTGTGAATTTTTTGACAATTATGAGAATAATTGCAGCTCCAGTAATATTATTTTTTCTAGTGGTTGAGAATTATTTAATATGTATATTATTATTCTTTTTAGCAAGTTTGACAGATTATTTTGATGGGTTCTTAGCTCGCAAACATAATGCTGAATCTGAATTAGGGGAAATATTAGACCCAATTGCAGATAAAATAATAATAGTCTTTTTGCTAATAGGTTTGTCAGTAAATTTGAGTAATTATTTAATGGCCTTTTTGAGCTCATTTATTATTGCTAGAGAGATTGGAATTGCTGCACTTAGAGATTTTGCTTCCAGAAACAATTTGTCTGATAGAACAAAAGTAACCTTTATCGCAAAAGCGAAAACTGCAATTCAACTTTTTACAATAGGATTATATTTATTAGCACTAACCCTTAATTTTAATTTACTTATTATAATCAGTGATGTCTTTTTAATTATTGCTACATTAATCACTCTTTATACTGGATATGATTACATTTTAAATGTTCTTAAAAGATAGAAATTAATTATGAAAGATACGACTCAAATGTTTTTACTTTTAATTATTGATTTTATGAAATACACTCACAAATCAGTTGGCTGGATGGCAGAGTGGTTATGCAGCGGCCTGCAAAGCCGTTTACTCCGGTTCGATTCCGGATTCAGCCTCCAAATAATATGAAAATTGGAATAATAGGTTATGGTTTTGTTGGAAAGTCTCTCCATAGAGGACTTAATGACTCTGTAACAGTAATGAATATAGATCCTTTGCTGGAAAATAATATTGAAGATTTATCTAATTTTAATCCTAATGTAATTTTTATATGTGTTCCCACTCCAATGAATGAGGACAAGTCCCAGGATATTACTATTATCAAATCGGTGATAGATGAAATACTTCACAATAATATAGATTCACTAATAGTTCTTAAAAGTACCGTACTTCCCAATCACATTAAAGAAATTCAAAATTTGATACCAAGATTTGTATATAATCCAGAATTCTTAAGGGAAAAACATGCAGACGAAGATTTCATAAAATCTAATTTGATTGTCTTCGGTGGAAACCCAGAAAACACTCATGAACTAGCAAAAATATATAAAGAATACACAAAATGCATGTGCAAAGAATACATTCATACAGATGCTACTGCTGCTTCACTTATTAAATATACTATTAATTCATTTTTATCTTTAAAGGTTATTTTTTTTAATGAATTAAAAAGTTTATTTGATGAATCTGGCTCAAATGAAAGCTGGAGTAATTTTGTTGACTCATTATCAAGAGACATAAGAATTGGAAGTTCTCATATGCAAGTTCCAGGACATGATGGGAGATTGGGTTATGGTGGCGCATGTTTGCCTAAAGATGCAAACGCTTTAAATGAATACTCCATAAAATTAAAAAACAAATTAAATCTACTAGATGCTTCTATAAAAATAAATAATCAATTGAGATCATTTTATGATAGTGAAACTCAAAGAGAGCTTGATCAAAATATAAAATTTACTGTAGATGATAATAATTAGCAGATGTAATTTGATAAGAAGAGGATACACATAAACAGCAACGTTTAGTTTATTGCTATAATATGTATAAAAAATAATTATAAATTTATGAAAATTATAATAGTTAGTGGTGGGTTTGATCCTTTACATTCTGGACATATAGCATATTTTAAGTCGGCAAAAGAGCTTGGTGATATGCTTGTTGTTGCTTTAAATAGCGATGAATGGTTAGTAAATAAAAAAGGTAAATCTTTCATGCCATTTGCAGAGCGTAAAACAATAATTGAAAACCTGTCTTGTGTAGATTTAGTGATTGACTTCGAGGATGATGAAACAGGAAGTGCTTCGAATGCTCTTATAAAAGCTAAAGAAATGTTTCCAAATGATAATATATATTTTGCAAATGGTGGAGATAGAAATAAAAATAATATTCCTGAAATGTCTGTTAGTGACATAGAGTTCATATTTAGTGTTGGTGGAGATGACAAGAAAAATTCCTCATCATGGATACTTAAAAATTGGCAGTATTACCACGAAGAAAGACTTTGGGGTTCTTTTTATAATCTCTTTGAAGAAGATAATGTAAAAGTTAAGGAGCTTATAGTTGCTCCAGGAAAAGGAATGAGTTTTCAAAGACATTTTAAAAGAAGTGAGATATGGATGGTAAGCAAAGGCTCTTGTATTGTTAATTACAGCAAAGATGATCCCAATAATAAGAAAAATATACAACTAAATAAATTTGATCATTATCTTGTTCCAGTAGGTGACTGGCATCAAATCACCAATCCCTTTGAAGAAACATGTCATCTTATAGAGATTCAATATGGTGAAGCCTGCATTGAAGATGACATAGAAAGAACTGAATATTATTCACCATCTTGATTTTATTTGAAAGTATAATACTTGCTTTAAGGTACCTATTAACTTGCCCGAGTGGTGGAATTGGTAGACACAAGGGACTTAAAATCCCTCGATAGAAATATCGTGCCGGTTCAAGTCCGGCCTCGGGTACCACTTTTAAAATATTCATTAATTATTAACCTTTGAAAACTCAAAATAGCAATTTTCATAAATTAAACAATTAGAATACGAAAAACTATATAATTACATCCATGGAAAATAACCTATCAAATAATGATATCGCCATAGACTTTAGAGAGCTATTTCTAATCTTGCTTAAGAGTAAATGGCTTTTAATTTGTATTACTAGTTTTTTTCTAGTAAGTGCTATTGTTTACAGCCTTTTCCTACCAAATATTTATCAATCTAGAGCCTACCTAAGCCCTGTTGGTGAACAAGCCACAACTTCCAAAAGTATGCAAAATATGGGAGGGATTGCTAGTCTTGCAGGAATTAATTTTTCTGCACAATCTGGAAGCAGTAATGCTATCAAGGCCTTAGAAAAATTAAATTCTCTCAGTTTTTTTAAAGAAAGTATCATGCCTAATATATTTTTACCTGATTTGATGGCATTTGATTCATGGAACTCCACGACGAATATCAATAAATATAATAAAGATATATATAATGATGAAACTCAAGCCTGGAACGGTGATGCAAATATACCAAGTCCTCAAAAAAGTTTCAGGGAATTCAAAGAAAGTCTTCAAGTTTATAGAGATGAACTTACAGGTTTCGTAACAATTTCGGTCAAACATCAGTCACCATATATTGCTAAGGAATGGACTGAATTAATTGTGAATCAGCTTAATGATTACTACAGAGCAAAAGATAAATTAGAAGCACAAGCAGCTTTAGATTTTTTAAACATGCAAATTGCTCAAACAAGCTTCACTGAGATAAAACAAGTCATCGCACAACTTCTGCAGGATAAAACTCAACAATTGACATTGATAGAGGTAAATGACTTTTATGTTTTTGAATATATTGATCCTCCGGCTGTAATGGAGAAAAAAATTGCACCCTCACGAACATTGATCTGTATTGTAGGAACATTCTTAGGGGGGATATTGGGTATTTTGATTGTTTTAATTAGATTCTATTCTAGGGATACGAAAACCCTATAATTTTGAAAATGTGTTTTAGTTATAAGAAAATATGTACTTCGATTGGCAAAGACAAATAAAAATACATATTAAATCATTTTAGGAACTCAATATGGCGAATAATAAAGTAGCACTAATAACAGGAATTACCGGACAAGATGGTGCATATTTAGCAGAGTTTTTACTAGACAAAGGTTATGTGGTTCATGGTATTAAACGACGTTCATCGTTATTTAATACTGATCGTATTGATCATCTTTACCAAGATCCTCACGAAAGTGACAGAAAATTTCTTCTTCATCATGGGGACTTATCAGATTCAATGAGTATGGTACGAGTTATTCAAAAAATTCAACCTGATGAAATTTACAATTTGGGAGCCCAATCTCATGTTGCAGTATCTTTTGAATCACCAGAATATACTGCAGATACTGTAGGTCTCGGAGCACTTAGAATCTTAGATGCAATTCGTATTTTAGGTTTAGAGAAAAAAACGCGTTATTATCAAGCTTCAACTTCGGAACTATATGGCGAAGTTCAAGAGATCCCGCAAAAAGAATCAACACCTTTCTATCCGAGGTCACCATATGCAGCTGCAAAACTCTATGCTTATTGGATAACAATCAACTATCGAGAAGCATACAAAATATACGCATGTAATGGTATTTTGTTTAATCATGAATCTCCTGTCAGAGGTGAAACTTTTGTCACTCGTAAAATTACGAGAGCGCTATCAAGAATATCTCTAGGTATGCAAAAAACTCTTTATTTGGGGAATTTAGATGCGATGCGTGATTGGGGTCATGCAAAAGACTATGTTGAAATGCAATGGCTAATGTTACAACAAGAAAAGCCTGAAGATTTTGTTATTGCTACGGGAGTGCAATATTCTGTGCGTGATTTTGTGAATTTTGCATGGGAACATACTGGTAATTCTATTCGCTGGGAAGGGGAAGGAATAGATGAGAAGGGTTATGACGTAAATACAGGAAATTTAGTAGTTGCAGTTGATCCGCGTTATTTTCGCCCAACAGAAGTTGAGACCTTATTAGGTGATCCATCTAAGGCTAAGCATAAACTTGGTTGGGAACCAAAAATTACTTTGAAAGAAATGGTTCATGAAATGATGGAACATGATATTAATATTGCTAAACGTGACTCTCTAGTTAAGCAGCATGGTTTTGACGCACCAGATTTTAACGAATAATTAACTCACCAATGAATTCAAACGATAAAATTTATATTGCTGGTCATACCGGATTAGTTGGATCAGCAATAGTTAGACGCCTTAAAAAAGATGGTTTTAATAATTTATTAACACGTTCTCATAAAGATTTAGACTTAACTAATCAAGGAAAAGTTACTGATTTTTTTAGAAATGAAAAGCCAGATTATGTAATTTTGGCTGCGGCAAGAGTTGGCGGTATTTATGCAAATAATACATATCCTGCAGATTTTATTTATCAAAATATGATGATAGAAGGTAATATCATTCATTCCGCCTTTGAGAATAATATTAAACGTTTATTATTTCTTGGAAGTACTTGTATCTATCCAAAAGAGGCTGAACAACCAATGCCTGAGGATGCTTTGCTTACTGGTTTACTTGAATCAAACAATGAACCATATGCCTTAGCTAAAATTTTAGGCATTAAATTATGTGAGTCATACAATCGACAACATGACACAGATTTTCGATCAGTTATGCCAACCAACTTGTATGGCATTAATGATAATTTTCACCCAGATAACTCTCATGTTATTCCTGGACTAATGCGTCGTTTTCATGAAGCAAAAATTAATAATGATTCTAAGGTAGAGGTATGGGGTTCTGGAAACGCTATGCGAGAGTTTTTATATGTTGATGATATGGCCGAGGCATCACTTTTTGTATTAAATTTAGATAAAAAAATTTATCAAGCGAATACTAAACCAATGCTTTCACATATTAATGTAGGAACGGGACAGGATATAACCATAAAAAAATTATCAGAAATAATGAAAGAAGTAGTTGGATTTAATGGGGAGTTGTTTTTTGATACTTCAAAACCAGATGGATCCCCAAGAAAATTAATAGATACATCTTTATTATCAAATTTGGGCTGGAATTATTCAACCAAGCTTGAAGAAGGTCTTGTGCAAACTTATAAATGGTACACATCACAAGGCACTTAATTGGACTTAATAATTTAACAAAAATCTAAAACTGTAAGAATTTATGAACTTAAAAAATAAAAAAATTGGAATAATTGGCCTCGGCTATGTGGGATTGCCTCTTGCTGTCGAATTTGGAAAAAAAAGGGATGTCATAGGTTTTGATATTAATGTATCGAGGGTAGATGAATTAAAAAATGGGATAGACTCTACTTTTGAAATCTTAAATGATGAACTACAAGAGGCAGTCAATTTAAGTTTCACTTCTAAACTTGATAATGTTAAAAATTGTGAAATTTTCATAGTTACTGTTCCAACACCCATTGATACAAAAAAACAACCTGATTTATTACCTCTAGAAAAATCTAGTGAATCAATTGGATCTATTCTTAAAAAAGGCGACATAGTTATTTACGAATCGACTGTTTATCCAGGCGCAACTGAGGAGAAATGCGTACCTATTTTAGAAAAAATGTCTGGATTAGTTTTTAATAAAGATTTTTATTGTGGTTACTCTCCTGAGCGAATTAACCCTGGAGACAAAGAACGCCCATTAAACTCAATTAAAAAAATTACATCAGGTTCTACGCCTGAAATTGCCATCGAAATTGATGAGTTGTATAAAGAGATTATTATTGCCGGAACACATTTGGCCTCAAGTATTAAAGTGGCTGAGGCAGCAAAAGTTATCGAAAATACTCAAAGAGACGTAAATATTGCACTTATTAATGAATTTGCATCAATTTTTAACAAATTAGATATTGATACTGAATCTGTTCTCAAAGCTGCAGGCACTAAATGGAATTTCTTACCTTTCAAACCTGGTCTTGTAGGCGGACACTGCATCGGTGTTGACCCATACTATTTAGCTCATAAAGCGCTAGAGGTTGGATATAATCCTGAGATGATTCTATTGAGTAGAAAATTGAATGATAATATGAGTGTTTTTATTGTCAATGAAGTAATAACATTAATGACAAATAAACACATTCAGATTGCTGGATCTAATATTCTGGTACTTGGCTTAACTTTTAAAGAAAATTGTCATGATCTCAGAAATACTCGCGTTGTTGATTTAGTTGAAGAATTTAAAAAATTAAAATGTGATGTTGATGTTTATGATCCTTGGGCAGATAAACATGAAGCTGTAAGTAAATATAATATAGATCCAATCGATCAACCCCAAAAAAATAAATACGATGCTGTTGTAATTGCAGTTGCTCATAAAGAATTTAAAAAACTCTCAATAGATTTATTAAAATCATATTGTAAAGATAACTCTGTTATTTATGACATTAAGCATATACTTGATTTTAATGAGGCAGATGGAAGGCTGTAGAGAATTGCTTTTTAATAAATTTTAATGGTTATCTTAAAAAAGGGGAGGAATGAAATTGTGAAAAAAATAATCAGAAAAATATTTATAGCAATTGGATTGAAAAAACCATTGTTAGCATACCAACTTGTTTTCAGAAAAGGATTTTTAACTGAATATGGGTTTATAAGAAGCTGGATGCAGGGCTTCCCAGTAGATAAAGATGGTGAATATTATCCATGGTGGACGTATAGTTTTACAAATTTTATTTCCTCTCGTGTAAATGCTACCACTGAAATATTTGAGTATGGAAGTGGAAATTCAACCATATTCCTCTCTAAAATAGTTGGTAATATTGTTGCAGTTGAGCATGATAAGAAATGGTATGAGACACTGAGGCTAATGTTAAATAAAAATGCAGAATTAATTCTTGTTAGTAAAGACGATTATGTAAACTCAATAAAGGATCATAAATATGATGTCGTAATAATTGATGGACTTTATAGAAACGAGTGCGCTTTTAAATGTGTTTATAATTTAAAAGAGGCTGGAGTTATAATATTTGATGATACAGATAGGTCTGACTATAAGCCAGCGTATGATTATTTAAGAAAAAATGGTTTCAGCAGAATTGATTTTACTGGACTCTCCCCATGCTCATTAAATGAGAATAGTACTTCTATTTTTTACAGGGAAAATAATTGTTTAGACATCTAGTGAAATATACCATGTCTTGGGGCGATCAATGTATATAGAAAATTTAGCTCCAATTGTTGTATTTACATATAATCGTTTATGGCACACCAAACAAACCATAGAAGCCTTACAAAAAAATGATCTAGCAGAAGAAAGCGAGCTATATATTTTTAGTGATGGGCCAAAAAATAAAGATAGTAGTAATGAAGTTAATGATGTGCGGGAATACATAAAAAAAATCGATGGCTTTAAGAAAATAACAATCATTGAGCGTGATAAGAATTGGGGCCTTGCGAGATCTATTATTGATGGGGTTTCAACAGTAGTTAATGAGCATGGAAAGTTAATTGTACTTGAGGATGATTTAGTTACCAGCCCTCACTTCTTGAGCTTCATGAATGCTAACCTATCTCTTTATAAAGATAATCAAAAAGTTGGAAGTATTTCAGGGTACATACCTCACATAAAAAATCTACCAGATTTATTTTTTTTGAAGTTTGGTGCCAGTTTGGGATGGGGCACCTGGAAAAGAGTTTGGAATACCTGTGAATTTGATGAAAATATACTACTCTCAAAATTTGATAACAAAAATAAGATATATGAATTCAGCATGGATGGAGCTTATAACTATTATAAGATGCTTAATTCACAAAAAAATAAACAAATAGACTCATGGGCAATCAGATTTGTTGCCTCATTATTTTTACAAAATTTACTTAGTTTAAGAGTCGGAAAATCTCTTATTCAACATATTGGCTCTGATTCAGGAACACACTGTAATACGAATACAAGAACAAGTTTTGAAGATGGAATAATCTCATATATTCCAATTAAAGATTTTGTTATTGACGTAGAAGAAGATGTCCAAAGCTATGAATTATTCAAAAATTTCCATAAGAAAAGCGTATTTACTAAAATAAACATAAAAATTAGAAGGATATTAAAAGATTATTTATGAAGTATTTAGAATATATCAATAATGATGATGGAGAAGTGCTTGCTATTATCTTAAGAGCAAAACATGACAAATTTGGCATTGAATTTTTTACACCTGATGATTTTCCTCAACAGCTTGGTTATATGAAGCATAAAAGTGGTCATAAAATAAAACCTCATCTGCATAATAAATTTAAGAGAACTGTTGATTACACATTTGAAGTACTTTTTATTAAATCTGGAATAGTAAAGGTAAATTTTTACAGTAATAAAAAAGTACATATTAAAAGCGATATCCTTAATGAAGGCGATGTAATACTGTTAGCATATGGAGGACATGGATTTGAAATCATTGAAGATTGTGAAATGATAGAAGTAAAACAAGGACCTTATGCTGGCGATGACGATAAAACTAGATTTGAACCACATGAATAAAGAAATTAAAAATTAGAGAATAAACATGATTCCTGTAAATACTCCGCTTCTAAATGGCAATGAAAGAAAATATCTAAATGAATGCATAGATACTGGCTGGATAAGTAGTGAGGGACCTTTTGTCAAAAAATTTGAGAAAGATATGGCATCTTATGTTAATAGAGATTACGCAACAGCTTGTTCAAACGGAAGCGCAGCAATTGATATTGCAGTTGGGGCATTGGGACTAAAAAAAGGTGATGAGGTTATTATGCCTTCATTTACAATAATATCTTGTGCACAATCATTTGTAACTCGTGGAATAAAACCAGTGCTTATTGATAGTGATTATTTTAATTTCAATATGCTGGTTGAAGAAATAGAAGCAAAAATTACGTCTAAAACTAAAGCTATTATGATTGTGCATATTTATGGGTTGAGTGTTGATGTGGATCCTATTCTTACAATTGCTAAAAAATACAACCTTAAAGTTATTGAGGACGCTGCAGAAATGTTAGGTCAAGAGTATAAGGGTAGAAGATGTGGATCATTTGGAGATATAAGCACCTTTAGTTTTTATCCAAATAAACACATAACTTCTGGAGAAGGTGGAATGGTGCTCACAAACGATAAACATCTAGACGATAGGTCTAAAAGTTTAAGAAATCTATGCTTTACAGAAGACAGATTTGTTCATCAAGAAATTGGTTACAACTACCGCATGACTAATATGCAAGCAGCACTGGGCGTTGCTCAGCTTGAGCAAATCGAAGAAATGGTAAAAAAGAAGAGGTGGATAGGCCAAAAATATAACGAATTATTAAAAGATTTAGATATGGTAAATTTACCGATAACTTCAACAGATTACTGTGAAAATATATATTGGGTATATACAATTACACTTAAAGATGAATGCAAAAAAACACCAAAAAAAATTATGCAAGAATTAGGTGAACACAAAATTGGTACAAGGCCATTTTTTTACCCAATGCATCAACAACCTGTTTTCAAAAAAATGGGACTTTTTTTAGATGATGATTTACCAAATAGTAAAAAATTATATGAAAGAGGTTTTTATATACCAAGTGGGCTAGGTTTAACAGAGGGTGAAATAAAAAAGGTCTCATTGGCTATGCATAATGTTCTGCAATAACAAATTAAGGATAATTTAATGGATCAGTTTGGCGATATATATTCACAATATTACGACTTATTATACTCAGATAAGGATTATGACGCTGAGGTAGATTATATCGATACTCTTATAAGAAAAAATATAAATGAAGCAAAAACTATATTAGACATGGGGTGTGGTACAGGTATACATGCTGATCTACTCTCTAGGAAAGGATATAGTGTTCATGGAATAGATTTAAGCAAAGAAATGCTAAAGGTTGCAAACCAAAAAGTTAAAGGAAGAGAAGAAAGACTAAAATTCAGTCATTCAAATATACAGGACCTGAATCTTAATACAAAGTTTGATATTGTAGTTTCCCTTTTTCATGTAATGAGTTATCAAAATTCAAATAAAGATTTAATTAATGCGTTTCAAGTAGTTAAAAATCATCTCAATGATGGCGGTCTTTTTATTTTTGATTTTTGGTATGGACCAGCAGTTCTTACTGATTTACCGGTAACAAGAGTAAAAAGACTTGAGAATGATGATATCAAAGTAACTAGAGTTGCTGAACCAAAACTTAATTCACAAACCAATATCACTGAAGTAAATTTCGATGTCTTTATTGAAGACAAAAATAAGAAGGTGCTTATAGAAAAAAAAGAAACCCATAATATGAGATATTTTTTTGATAAAGAGTTAGAACACATTTGTAAAGAAATCGGGTTCGAAATAAATAAAAAATATAAGTGGATGACCTCCAAATCCCCTGATTTCAAAAGCTGGAATGTTGTATGGATAGCAAAAAGCTCAATGTAGCTGTCTTTATTTCCTCTGGATTAGACTCTGGAGGTGGTTACCAGTATGAGCATATGGTTCTCAATTTATTAAAAAAATACCACAGTGTTAAAGATATTAATATTAATTTTTACGCCTCAAGCTATGAAATTTTAGATGACTACAAAGATTTAAATATTGGTATTAATGTTATCAAGGAAAATAACCTTCAAAAATTACACAGCCTCTGTCTATCAAATATTTTTTTTTATACGTTCTTTAAAAAAATTGGACTTGGTTTAAGTTTTTTAGAGAAAAAACTTCTAGCAGACGACATTGATTTGGTATATTTCTTATCTCCAAATTTCAAATCTCATGGACTAACAAACATTCCATATATATTTACACTCTGGGATTTGGGTCATTTAGATGTTATGGAATTTCCCGAAGTGAGCAATGATAGAAGATTTGAATTAAGGGAGTTCAATTATAAAAAAAGTCTTAAAAAAGCAATTAAAGTAATTGTAGAATCTGACCATGGTAAAAACTATGCAGTAAAAAGTTACAATCTTAATGAAAAAAGAGTTGAAGTTTTAAGGTTCTTGCCAAATATAAGGAAAATAGAATCAAGTCATCCTTTAGATATCAAAAAGAAATATAAATTAAAAAATAACTATATTTTTTATCCTGCTCAATTTTGGGCACACAAAAACCATGTATATATTCTAAAAGCTATCAAAATTCTAAGGGAGAAAAATCATATAGATATTGATGTAGTTTTTTCTGGTTCTGATAAAGGCAATCTTAATTACATACTTGAAAAAGCGAAAAAACTTAAGGTAGATGATTTAATTCATTATGTTGGCTTTGTATCTGATAATGAAATTCCATCTCTTTATAAACAATCTATAGCTCTAGTTATGCCTACTTATTTAGGCCCTACTAATATACCTCCATTAGAAGCGTTATATTATGAAACTCCCGTGTGTTATTCGGATACAACATTTTTTAGGGAGCAAATGGGAGATTCAGTATTCTATATCGATCTAAAAGACCCCAAAAGTCTCGTTGAAAGCCTATTAATGATTCAAAGTGATAAAAGAATTACAAAAGACAAAATTATTAATGGTAAGGAATTATTAGATAACTGGAATGAACATGATTTCTATAATAAGTTATTAAAAATTTTTAACGACTTCAAAAATATAAGAAGTAGCTGGGGTTAACTGATGTATATATTCTTTGCTAAATTAAATTGGAACATAATCATTCAGATAAAAAATGTTAAGAATTAAACGTAATATTAATCTATCTACCATCGTTATATTTATGGTTTCAGTAATATTTTCTTTAATAATTGGATCAGGCTTATATGGGTATGGTAGTGACTTTTATGCGGCTTATTATATGTCTAACCTAAACTGGGGAGGTATTTTTGATAGGCTGGGATGGATTGTATCAACTTTAACAATTAATGAATTTCATATCGGTGTGCATGTAGTAACTTTTTTTCTTTGTATATCTGCAGGCTATTTAATCAGAGAACACATTATGTTTAAAGAAACATATTCTTTAATCTTTTTTGTGTTAATTTATCTCACCGCTATTCATACCTGGCCCATAATAATGTCAACAAGCAATGCTATGAGACAAGGTCTAGCAATGTCTTTTGCATTTATGGCTTTAGTTTCAGGTTCTCGTAAAAACTTATATGCAACAATATTTTTTTGTTTTCTTGCTACTTTTATGCATAAAACTGGTATCTTTTTCTTTGCAATTATTATTTTTTCTTATGTAATGAATAATTTATTGGCAAACTCCTCTTTCTTTACCAAAGTTGTAGTTAATTCTTTAATAGGAGTACTACTATTTATTTTTTCTTATTTTTTTCTCAAGGTTATAACTTTATCAGGCGACGATGTATCAAGCAGAATTATTGGTGGAGATTTTAGAGCGGTTTTTATTTTCATTGGTTTTGTTTATATCTCTTTGGCGTTTTTTTACAAAAATCTTCTTAATAACTCATTTAATCTATCTTTATATTATTTCAGCTTTGTTGCACCCGCATTCTTAATGAATGGATTGAACTGGCAATACGAAAGATTGGGGATGATGATGCTTATTCCTTATATCTTATCATTTGGTATTTTGCTCAATAGATCCTCTTATCAGATATATATAATTTCAACTTTTTTTGCACTATTGTTTTTAACCTTCTTTACTGGAATGTATGCCTCATTTGAATAAATATTTTAATTTTATATTTATTGATACTTAAATTATGACCTTTAAAAAATGATTTATATTATAGTGCCAACATACGGAGGAATTGAAGATACAAAGAAATTTATAAACTCTATAAAAGAAAGTATTAATGAAGAATACTTATTGATACTAATTGATGATCATCCAGAAAAAATTACATTTAATTCCATTCAACAGAATACTTCGATAAAAGTAATATCATCAGATAAGGAGCTATGGTGGGTTGGCAGTATAAATTTAGGAATTTACACATTAATCAACACATACAATCTGAATGATAAAGATATAGTTGTTTTTGCAAATAACGACATTCAAATTAATAAAAAAAGTTTTGATACATTGAAATATGAATTACAAAAAGATGAAAATCAAATAATACATCCAAGAACATTTAATCAACATGGGATCGAAGTTTCAAGCGGTGCAAAAATAGTTACATTTTTCCCATATATTACAAAACATCCAAAAAAATTTAAAAAAGAGAAAGCTGTTGTAGATATGGGAACTGGAAGATTTCTCATGATGAATGGATTCGTTCTTAAGAAAGTAGGATTCATAAATAAAGATTTAATTCAGTATGGCGGAGATAATGACTTTACATTAAGCGCTAAAAGATTTCATAGCATAAATACATATGTTTTAAGAGATGCAATATGTTCACTAGATGATATTCAAACAGGTATAAAAAACCATAACATTAAAACTATAAAAGAATTATACGAGAGTTTTTATTCCATAAGATCACCTAACAGCATGAAATATAGATTTATCTTATTTAGAAAGTTTTTTGGAATGATAGGAGCTTTTTTTATAACCATCAGCATCACGATAAATACTATTGTAAAATTCATTTTTAAATAAAATGAAAATAATTTATTTGCATCAATATTTTAAGTTTCCAAATGAATCTGGTGGTACACGTTCGTATGATTTAGCAACTGGATTTTTAGATTTAGGTCATAAGGTTGAGGTGGTAGCTTTAACTTCTGATAATAGTCTCAAAAAAGATGGGCGATGGTCTCAAATAAAAAAAGATGGTTTGGTTCTTCATTTAATATTCATACCATACAAAAATGATATGAACTATATTAAGCGGTCATCAGTTTTTATTAAGTTTCTTTGGTTTTCAACTTTAAAGTTATTAACAATTAAAGGAGATGTAGTTATAGCAACCTCAACTCCGCTCACTGTTGGAATTCCTGCATTAATAAAAAAGTGGATTCATAAAACACCTTATATATTTGAAACAAGGGATGTTTGGCCCGAAGTTGTTATTGCAATTGGAGCAATTAGAAACAAAATTATGCAGAAAATTTTGTTTTATTTAGAACGATTGATTTATAAAAATGCATCAGCAATTGTTCCTCTATCATCAGATATGAAACATTCAATAATCACACGCTATCCAGAATACAAATCAAAACAAGTAAAAGTAATAGAGAATATTTCTGAAATAAGCCGTTTTCAAAATGGCTATGATAAAAAAAAATCTATGATAAAAGATAAAATTGGCTTTCATCCCCGCTTTACTGTTTTGTATGCAGGCACCTTTGGGCGCGTAAATGGTATTAACTATGTAATTAAATTAGCTAATAAAATTCTACAAATAGATTCTTCAATTGCTTTCTTGTTAGTAGGAGAGGGGATAGAAAGGAAAGCCTTAATTGAGAAAGCTATTAAAAAAAAGGTTTTAAATAAAAATCTATTTATTATTGAACCTGTTTCAAAGATAGAGTTATCTCAACTTTATTTTGAATGCGACATAGGAAGTTCTTTTGTCCTTCCAATTGAGGAGCTTTGGTCAAATTCGGCTAATAAATTCTTTGATACACTTGCATCAGGAAAGCCAGTGTTAATTAACTATAAAGGATGGCAAGAAGAAGTAATCAACAAAAAAAATATTGGTTATGTTTTGCCTCCAAAATTAAATGACGAAGATGTCAAAAAATTTGCACAATATTCTCTTAATAAATTATTAATTGCAGAGCAAGGAGTGAATTCACTCTCAGTGGCTAAAAAATATTACTCAAAAGATATGGCTATAGAAAAATACAATAATATATTTAATAATATTTTTTTATAATTGTTATATTTGATATGTATAAATCTTATTTTAAAAGACCTTTTGAGGTTATATTAGTTCTAATAGCAATGTTTTTTTTCATGCCAATATATTTAATCATTATTCTATTAAGCATAATAACACTTGGTTTCCCTATTTTTTTTAAGCAACCCAGACCAGGCTTGAACGGAACTATCTTCAACATTTATAAATTCAGAACAATGACAAATGATATTGATAAAAATGGAACCCTTTTGCCTGATAAAGATAGGATTACAAAATTTGGAAATTTTTTAAGATCAACTAGTTTAGATGAGCTGCCTGGATTATGGTGTGTACTTATTGGGGATATGAGCCTGGTAGGACCACGACCATTGTTAGTTGAATATCTACCTTTGTATTCACCAAGACAATCTAGACGTCATGAGATTAAGCCTGGAATAACTGGATGGGCTCAGGTCAATGGACGAAATGCTATTAGCTGGAATGAAAAATTTGAACTTGATTTGTGGTATGTTGACAATCAATCATTTCGACTTGATATCAATATATTATGGCTTACATTAATAAAAGTAATTAATCGAAAAGACATAAGTCATAATAACCATGTAACAATGGATAAATTTAAAGGAAAAACTGAAAATGACAAATAGATTTTCTAATTGGAAATATCCAGAAATAGTAGATGGAGTCCCTACTAAATACAATTGGATAGTTCAGAATCTAGATGGCTTTATAATGGGCAATAATACTGATATTGGAGCATTTTCATATATTAATGCCTTGCACGGCGTTACTATTGAAGATGAGGTTCAAATTGGATCGCACTGTTCTATATATTCTGTTTCTACTATTGATAATTCAAGTGGTAAAGTTGTTTTAAAGAAAAATTGTAGAATTGGAAGCCACTCAACAATCTTACCGGGTATAAGTGTTGGAAAAAATTCTATAGTTGGTGCTCATAGTCTTGTAAATAAAGATATTCCTGATAATGTTATTGTCCATGGAGTGCCGGCAAAAATTGTTCGAAAAATAGATAATAATGAAAATTAAATTTTCTTCTTGGCCATCATTTTCAGTTAGTGAAATTAAATCTGTAAAAAAAGTACTGCAATCAAATAAAGTTAACTATTGGACAGGTAATGAATGTCGAAAGTTTGAAAAAGAATTTGCTAAGTTTTTTAATTCTGAATATGCAGTATCTTTATCTAATGGAACTGTTGCAATTGATCTTGCATTAAAAGCAATAGATATTCAAAAAGGTGATGAGATAATAGTTACATCTAGAACCTTTATTGCATCTGCATCTTGCATTGTAAATGCAGGTGGAATACCAGTCTTCGCAGATGTATGTCCAAATTCTCAAAATTTTCGTTCAAGCAATATATTAAAACTAATAACAAAAAAGACTAAAGCTATTGTATGCGTTCATTTAGCAGGATGGCCATGTGAAATGGATAACATAATGAAAATCGCTAAGAAAAATAAACTATTTGTTATTGAAGACTGTGCTCAAGCTCATGGTGCAAAATATAAAGGGAAATCAGTAGGATCCATTGGGCACATAGGTTGTTGGAGTTTTTGTCAGGACAAGATAATGACAACAGGAGGCGAAGGTGGAATGGTAACAACAAATAGTAAAAATTTATGGAAAAAGATGTGGGCTTATAAAGATCACGGAAAATCTTATGACAAAGTTTATAACAAAAAACATCAAGATGGATTCAGATGGCTTCATGATTCATTTGGTTCAAATTGGAGAATGACAGAAATTCAGGCTGCGATCGGAAGAGCTCAACTAAAAAAAATGAATGAATGGACAAAAAAAAGAAATCATAATCAAAGTGTTATATGGAATAATTGCAGTAAGCTTGATCTGCTGAGAGTACCTAAATTCAATGAAAAATCATGGAAATTTTTCCATAAAGGCAATGTCCATGCTGCATATAAATGTTATGTTTTTGTTAATAAAGATAAATTAAAAAAAGGATGGTCCAGAGATAAGATAGTTCAAGAGATTACTAAATTAGGTGTACCATGTTTTTCTGGCTCATGCTCTGAAGTCTATCTTGAAAAGGCATTTGTCAAATCCAAGCTAAGACCAAAAAAACGTTTAAAAACTGCGAAAAATCTTGGTGAATCCTCGCTATGTTTTTTAATTCATCCAACTGTTACAAAAAAAGAAATTAACCTAACATGTCAAGCTATCAATTTAGTCGCTAAAGCCGCTACAGCATAAGGTTAGAACTTTCTAATAGTAAGAAAACTATTTCAGAAAGGCGTATAATTTTTTTAGGTTACCTGCATCGTAATGAACAGGATATTCAATTAAATCATCTTCTGAATTTGGTGGATTAAAATAATGATCGCATAGGCCAGTATGAACTGATTGCATTGTTTGATGGAATTCGTTTTCAAAATTTATTTTATTTGCAAATATATAGCTTTTAAATCCCATTAAATATGCTGACTTAGACGCAGCTGAAGAAATTGAAATACAAAATTTATTAGCATCTTTGTTTTCTAGCAAGTCTTCGGCTGAAATAAAATCATTTATTAATAATAGACTGTCTCCAAAGATATTTTTCAAAACTTTAAACTCATTTTTTGATTCTCTAGGATGTGGACAATATAAGTAAGATGATTTTGGAAAATTTTTGAATAGCTCCTTGTAGAAAAATAATATTTCTTCAATTATTTCTTGCCTTTTTCTAATCTGCCATTCAGTAAAACGAGACCCAAAAATAATTATTTCATCATTAGAGGCTATAATTTTTGTTGGAAACGAGATTTTTTTATTGACTGGACCTGGACCATTCCAATACAAAATATTTTTATATCCAGGACGAGCTTGTGTATTGATATTGAATCCCTTTTTTGTTTTATATGCAAGCACCGGTCTTAAAAATAAAAAGATGCTGTAAAACAATGTGATAATTGAGAGCTTTACATCAACTCTCTTATTTGTATTTTTTGTGAAATAAGAAACAATTAAATATTTTTTAAAGCAACTTATGGCAATGTTAGAAATAAGTTGAGATTTATCAAAAATAATTAAGCTTGAATTTTTATATTTCATTAAATCACGCTTAAGTTTTATAGAGTCCTTCAAATTTTGTAATATATTTTTCTTTCCGTATCTTATTTCTTTTAAAAGAACCTCATAATTTTTTATTGCTCTTTTTTCAAGAGCCATGGATATTTTGGAGCTGAACCTATTATTTTGAACCAAAATTAAAAAGCTTTTATTTTCTAAAAATTTCATTATTTTAAAAGATAAATTTAAATCAGATGGATGTGAAACCAGAAACACGATTTCTGTAAAGTTTTTTTTGTTTGCCATATGTAATACTTTATTTAATTAGCTTGGTTTAATTTGATAAAAAAACATTCTGGAAACAATTAGCATAACTATGTTTATAAACAAATAAAATAAGGCAATCTCTCTAGTGCCGTAAGATTGAAGTATGAGCATATAACCAATTATAGATAGAAACATAATTGTTGTTGAAATAGTAAGAATTTTTTTTGCAACGTTTTTAAGTGAGTACTGCCAAAAATCATAAATCATTGTAGCTAAACTAACAAAGAAACAAATAATAAATATCAAACCTAGATCAAGCATGTCTAGATATTCTGATTTAATTAGAATTGTAAGCATATTTTGAAATAAAGAGTTGTCGTATACAATCATAAGTATTGTGGCAGTAAATATAATTATAAATATGTAAGGAAGTTCAAACTTCCTAACAATTGAGTGTATAGTGCCGATCTTATCAATTCTATCTTTCATCATTGGTATAAATGTTCTGGATACAACTGACATCAGACCAACAGCTTTAAAATATAAAGCAAGATAAAAACTATATGCTGCAAGCTCGAATGGAGTGGCAAATGCCGCAAGAATTATTCTTGATGAATATAAATTTATTGAACCGATTATATTTTTACCAAGAAAGGGAAAGGCTGCCTTCATTGATGATTGTATTGTATCGATTTTAAGCTTAAAAACTATTTTGTTTGAAAGACTAAACTCCTCATTTTTCATTTCTGTCATTAAGAATAAAATTAAAATCATTAAAGGTAATGACAATATGATGAAATAGCTTGCAATGCCTAAAATGCCTACATAATAGGCCATCAAGACAATTGCTAATTGGCTATAACTTGAAATAAGAGTAATCTTAAGAAATTTTTTACTTTGTTGTGTTCTTATTAAATAGTTTGCAAATAGCTTTTCAACAGTTCTAAATAATAAATATGCATCTAAAGAACAAAATAAAAAAAATTCTGAGGTACTTATAAGATTTGTTGAATAAATCAATATAATAAAGAGCAGTATAAATATACTTATTGCTGCATTTAGTTTGATAAACTCAATTGTGATATTAAAAGAGAACTTATTTTTTGTTCTCATAATATATGAATCAACACCGAATAATAACAAAACAAGCATAAGCTCAATTACTATAAGGAATTTTACATATTGAGCAAAATCTTCAACTGAAAATACTTTAGCTATGAATAGAAATAAAAATACATTGGCACCTTTGCCTAAAATATTAGCTATAGAATAAAATTTTAAATGTTGAAGGATTGATTTAAGGACACTCAAAATTAATAACCATATATTAGTAAAAGTTAATATATCACACGAAACCTTAAGCTATCAGTAATTTGCAAGCATATTCAAACATATTTAAAAAAAATGCCAAGAAGTTTTTAACTAATATTTTTTTAATGTCCCACAAGATGGTCATAATATAAATGTAATTGTCTATCAGTTATTATAAAATTAGCTTAATGATTCAATTTATTAACTTAAGTAAGCAAATCCCATATAAAATTTTTCATAAAAAATATACAGAATCTTTAAATGCAAATCAGCGTAATATAGAAGCCATTTGTATTTCATCATATTCAACTAAAGAAAAAGAAGTAAATGCAAGATTTGTTAATCTTAAAATAGTTGATGGTGAAGAATTTATTTTTTTTTCTAATTATAAATCACCTAAATCAATTAACTTTATTGAACATCCGCAAATAACCGCATTGTTTTATTGGAATACCACTAATACGCAAATTAGGATGAAAGCCAACATAAAAAAAACTTCTAAAGAATTTAACAGAACATACTTTGCAGAACGAGATAGAAAAAAAAATGCGCTTGCAATTTCTTCAAAGCAATCTTCTTTTATTGAGTCCTATGAAGATGTTCAAAAAAATTACGACAAATCATTAAAGTCTGATGATTTAAAAAAATGTCCTGATTATTGGGGCGGCTTCTCATTTAAGCCATATTATTTTGAATTTTGGGAAGGACATGATTCAAGATTGAATAAAAGAGAAATTTATGAATTGAAGAGTAATGAATGGATGCATAGCTTTTTGCAACCATAAATTATTTGCCAAATTCACTAATTAGTATAAAATCCATATGAATTTATGCAGTATTTATTTTTCTTTTATTCTTCAATTAGTTGTTAGACACTTATTAGTATGCTCTTCATTAACGCAACATAATATTTCAAGGTAATCATCATAGCTGTTTCAAAAAAACAAACTCCTATAAATAACAATATAAAAGCAAGTTCAGTCATGCTTATCGATGGAAACGGGGAAAAAAAGGGTATAGTTTCAATTGAAGAGGCTCGTGAAGCTGCAGAGAATTCATCACTTGATCTTGTTCAAGTATCACCATCTGATGCAGATCCAGTAGTATGTAAACTTCTAGATTATGGGAAACATCTTTTCGATAAGAAAAAAAGCATTTCAGCTTCTAAAGTTAAAGTCAAAAAAAATACTACAAAAGAAATAAAATTCAGGCCTTCCACAGATGTAGGTGACTATAATATTAAATTAAAAAAAATTAAAAGCTTTATTCTTGATGGAGATAAGACTAAAATAAGCGTCCGATTTAGAGGAAGAGAAATCTTAAATAGTGATATGGGACTTAATTTATTAAAAAAATTAAAAGATGAGTTAGCTGATATAGCTCAAGTAGATCAAGATCCATCATTAGAAGGGCGTCAGCTGCTTATGGTACTTTCGCCTCTGAGAAAAAAATAAATTTAAAAATAATGGGATATAAATTAAAAACACATTCTGGTGCCGCCAAACGCTTTAAAAAGACTGGCACTTCTGTTAAAAGTAAAAGTGCAAATAGGAATCACATACTAACTAAACAGTCTACTAAAAGAAAAAGACACAATAGAGGTCTAAACAAGTTATCAGGAACTGTCTTAAAAATGGCTTCCAGGTTAATTAATAGGTAAATTTATCATGCCAAGAGTTACAAAATCAATTACAGCTAAGACTAAACACAAGAAAGTTCTAAAATCTACCAAAGGTCATTATGGTGCCAGGAGCAGGCTTTATAAAACAGCCAAACAGTCGGCCATTAAATCTATGCAATATGCTTTTAGAGATAGGAAAAACAAAAAAAGATCATTCAGATCATTATGGGTTGCAAGAATAAACGCAGGATCTAGAGAGCTAGGTGTCCCATACTCAAAATTAATAAACTCTTTATCTCAAAAAAATATAAAATTAGATAGAAAAATACTCTCAGATATAGCAATCTCTGATTATTCAACTTTTAAAAAGGTTGTTGAAACTGCTATAAGCTAGCAACTGGTCTTATGCCAGATTCAATAGATGTAAATTCTCCAATTTTAATCAAGGGGGATGGAGCATATCATCCAATAAATCAAATAAAAGATTCTTTAATGAATTTACTAATGAACTTTGGTTTTGAAATAATCGATGGTCCTGAGATAGAAACAGAAGAATTTAACTTTGATATGCTGAACATAAAAAAATCTCATCCTGCTCGTCAAATGCATGACACATTTTATGTTAACAACAAATCTAATGTTTTAAGAACACATACATCTCCTGTTCAAATTAGAGGAATGCTAGAAAAAAAACCACCACTAGCTTTCATCTCAGGTGGAAAAGTATATAGAAAAGATGATGATGCTACTCATCTTCCAATGTTTCATCAAATTGAAGGAATTTATATAGACGAAGATGTAAATTTTGCTAACCTGAAAGACCTAATATATAAAATTATTTATGCACTTTTTGGTGAAGATACCAAAATAAGATTTAGACCATCATATTTTCCATTTACAGAACCATCTGCGGAGGTGGACATAATGTCATTAGATGGAAAATGGCTTGAAATTTTAGGTTGTGGAATAGTAAATCCTGTCGTACTTGATAATTGCAAAATAAACGCAAATAGATATTCAGGTTTTGCCTTTGGATTGGGTATTGAGAGAATAGCCATGCTTAAGTTTGGTGTCAAAGATATAAGAGATTTCTACAAGTCAAACTTAGATTTTTTAAGTCAATTTAAATGAAAATACCATATAAGTATCTTAAAAAATATATTGATTCGGATATCAGTATTTCTGAACTTTCGGATAAATTATTTCAGCTAGGACATGAGCACGAAATAGTTGATGAGATTTTCGAAATGGAGCTTACTCCTAATAGAGGTGATTGCCTATCAGTAAGAGGCCTGTTAAGGGATTTAGCCCTCTTTTATAATGTTTCAATTAATGATATTTGCTATGAAAAAATTATTAAAGAATTTCAATTCGAGTTTGTAAATGATTCACAAGGAGCATGTAAAAATATATCCTTTTTAAAGATAGAAATAGATGAAATACCTTTACATTATAAAGATCCTTTGAAAAGTTATTTTACTGATCTAGGTAATAATAAAACTAATTTTTTTACTGATGTGTCTAATTACATTTCTTTTGAGACCGGACAACCAACGCATTGCTACGACTCAACACTAATTAATGAACCTATTTCTTTAGAATTTCTTGAAGAAAGTTCTGAATTTGAGACATTGTTGGACAAAAAAATTAACCTCGATAGTGGAGAATTGGTTTTTGTTGATGCGAATAAAGAAATTATTAATTTAGCTGGAATTATGGGTGGCAAAAGTACAGCATGCACTCAAGATACTAAATCAGTAATAATTGAATGTGCTAATTTTAATTCTGAAACAATTATTGGTAAGTCAATAAAATATGGTATTGATTCTGAAGCTGCTCATAAGTTTGAAAGGAGTGTTGATCCAAAATGTCATGATTATGTTTTAAGAAGATTTATAGAAATCGTCCAAAATCATACCAAAATTAACGATATTAAATTATTTGTTGAAATTAATGAAAAAATGCATGAAAAATTTATTAAGCTCGATGTAAATAAGATTAATAAAATTTTGGGAATAGAGATTGAAAAACAAGAATGTTTAAGTTATTTGCAAAAGCTTGGCTTTACCGTAAAAAATGATGAGATTAAAATTCCGTCATTTAGAAGTGATATACATACTATTAATGATATTTCTGAGGAAGTTGCTAGGGCAATTGGCTTTGATAATATTCAAGCTCAACCAATCGATATTTCATTAAAAAACAACAAGAAGCTTAATTATGAGGAAGATAAAGTAAAAAAATTATTAAAAAATGAGGGTTTTTATGAGGTTATAAATAATCCATTTGTGGCGGATTATTCTAAAGATTCGATTATTATAGACAACCCTCTTGATTCAAATAGAAGATATTTAAGAACTAATCTGAAGGATTCATTACTAGAAAATTTATTGTTCAATGAAAGAAGGCAAAAAGACTCTGTTAAATTATTTGAAATAACAGATTTATATTCAAACAAATTAAGCGAATGTAAAAGAGTTATTGGGATAATAGCAAGTGGAAGAATTGATAAGAACTATAAATCTTTTTCAAAGAAGATTAATCGTAATTATTTTGAGCAGATTCTAAGCAAAATTAGGGCTAGCTCATATGACATTCAAGAAGTATCAAGAGAATCATTAAATTCTAGATCTAAAAACTTGATAATTTATTGTCAAATTCAAATTAATTCGTCTTTTCAAGTAGATGCCAATTTTGATAATTTGAATATTAAAGACGTAGGCAAAAACAAATATATTCCAATTTCTGAATTTCCAAGTTCATTTAGAGATCTCTCATTTTCGATAAAAGATTTTTCTCAATGCAAAGTATTAGAAGAATCTATCCTTAGATATGAAAACAGTATTCTTAAGGAAAAATATGTGTTTGATTATTATAAAAATGAAAAGTTAAATGAAATAAAAATAGGTTTCAGATTCGTTTTTCAATCAAAAGTATCAACCATTACTGATGTTGAAGTTGATGAAGTTATGAAAATTATTATTGATAGATCATTATCAATTAATGATTCAATAAGCATCCCAGGTTATAAATAACTTATGTTTATTTATAAAAAATAAATCGTTGGATACTATTGATAAATTTTAATGTAAAATTGTCTGATGAAAAAATTACTGACATTACTTTTTTTGCTCCCATTCTGCTTTATTTCAGCTCAAGAGCTCGATGAATCTTTTTTGGAGAGTCTACCAGATGATGTTAGAGAAGATCTAGAAAAAAGAGCCGAAAATCAGACAGAATCATCTAAGGAAAACTATAGACCCTCTCAATATACCACTAAACTTAAGCAAGCTGAGGAGTTATTAGATCTTAAAACTCGAGTAGAGGCAGATTTAAGAGAGCTAGAAAGAAGATTGGATGGTGAAGAGCCGTTAAAGCTAGGTTCTGAACTTAAACTTTTTGGCTCTGATTTTTTTTCAACATTCCAAACCTCGTTCATGCCACTTAATGAGCCAAATCCTGATTCTTCATATACTCTAGACGTCGGTGATATTCTTAACATTCAATTGACAGGCCAAAGAGCATTTATAGAAAACTTTCCTATTAATGGAGATGGAGCGATTAATTTACCGGATATTGGAAAAATAGTACTTACTGGACTTACTCTCACAGAAGCATCAGATCTAGTCAAAGCTAGAGTAAGCTCGGCATTTCTTGGAACAGAAGCTTTTATAAGCTTATCTCAGTTGAGGGATGTTAATGTTTTGATTACTGGTAATGCTGCGAATCCTGGAATATATACTTTATCAGGTAATTCTAATCTATTGCATGCTTTAAGCGTTGCTGGAGGAGTTAATGAATATGGCTCATATCGAGAGATTAATCTTGTCAGGGACGATACAGTTATTGAATCTCTTGATGTTTATGATCTCTTGATTAACGGCAATTATAATCTTAAAGAACGCTTAAGATCTGGCGATGTTATATTTATCAAGCCTATTAAAAATATAGTTACTATTGATGGAGCGGTTAAGAGACCTGCCAAATATGAACTTACTGATGATCAAAATCTTTCGGCAGTTATCAATTATGCAAATGGATTAAAACAAACTGCAGATACTGAAAATATTTATTTAGAAAGAATTTTGGATGGCTCACTCAAATCTATACCTGTGCTTAACAGCATACAATTTGAATCAATTAAAGTAATTGATGGCGACATGCTCTACATAAGAGAATATCCTTATAGACAAGCTACAATTTCTGGAGCAGTTCTAAAACCTGGTTCATATACCATGGCAGCAGGAGAAAGCTTAAATGATTTGATAAATAAGGCTGGAGGTTTTACAGATAACGCCTATCCATTTGGTGCAGTCTTTGAGAACATGGAAGCGAAAGAAATTAATAAGATGGCTCAAGAGCTTTTGTATGAAGAGTTTCTAGATAATATTATTGCATTAAGTCAACAAAATCTTAGTGGAGATTTTGATTTGACTCCCATAGTTGCCTTAACCAAAGAAATGAATGATATAGAAGCAAATGGAAGAATAGTTGTAGATATGTCAAGCGAACAATCTAGAAGCAATTTAGGTATTCAAGAGGGTGATAAATTGATGGTTCCTGAAAAAAATAATAATGTCTACGTTTATGGTGAAGTATCTACTGAAGGATCAGTTATGTTTACTCCTAACCAAGATATTGATTTCTTCATAGACAAATCTGGTGGATATAAGAAGTATGCAGATACCAAAGCCATATACATACTTCATCCTAATGGTGAGACAGAAAGATACTCTAGAAAAAGGAATATTTTTGAGAACCAACCTAAGGCAAATATTGAAATTTATCCAGGATCTGTAATATTTGTCCCAAGAGAGCTTGATAATTCTTCTGCTAATGCATTAGCAGCACAAGCATATGTTTCTATACTTGGTAATTTAGGGCTTGCTTTGGCATCATTGAACTCTATCAATTCAAATTGATACCAATGAAAAATGTTTTCTAACAAAGAACCTGAAGTTAAAAATTATTTATTTGTTTTAATTTTGTTCTCTTTGTCTTTAGCCGCAGACAGTTTTAATTTTAATACTCTCAACAATCATGGAACTGTAGGCTTAATTAATATGCCAACAGCTAGGTTTTATGATGAAGGAGCTCATGCCGTAACTGCTTATGATAGTGAAGCAGTTCAAAAAATAACTCTTTCATCAAACCCTTATGACTGGTTAGAAGCGTCCTTTTTTTACATGAATTTGCCAACAAATAGAATCTGCAGAGCCTATCCTGGCATACAACCAATTTGTGAAGGTTACAAAGATAAAGGGTTTAATCTCAAACTTAGAATTAAAGAGGAAGGCGTGCTTCCAGCAGTTGCAGTTGGTCTGATGGACTTTGCTGGAACAGGAAGATATTCCTCAGAATACATAGTATCAAGCTATGGTATTGGTAATTTTGATATGCATTTAGGACTAGGTTTTGGTAAATTAGCTGGCTCAAGTAAACAAATAAAAAATCCTTTCGGGTATTTAAGTGATAGTTTTTATACAAGACCGGGCGGGGGAACTAGCTTGGGTGGTGCATTAAATCCAAATACTTATTTTTCTGGATCGAAAGCATCACCTTTTTATGGAATATCCTATAGCCTCAATAACAAAACTCTTATTAAATTTGAGAAAGATACTATCGATGATACATCCGGAGCAGTCCCATATCCAGAAAGAGAAAATGATTTCTCAGTTGGCTTAGATTATTCTTTTAGTGAAAATTTTACAATCAGCGCATCCATCGAGAGAGGTGGTTATTCGTCGTTGAGGTTTGTTTATAAAAATAATCCAAAAAAATCACTAAAGAAGTACGAATATGTAAAAGCAGAAACAAGTTCAGAAGATGATAAATATACAAAGTTAATAAAAAACCTTGAAGAAAACGGTATTGGCGTAAATAAAATTTCTGAAACTACACAGTCTTTGGGTGTTGAGTTAACACAATTTATTCATCCTGATTTTAATCTGGTAAAAGATATCATTACAAAAGCTTCTAAAGATGCAGGAATAAATAAAAATATTAAAACTGATATAAAAATAGCCGATTTAGTAGCTGTTTCAGAAATAGATGATGAGTTTATAAAAAATGCATCTGTTATTTATGAAAGAGATACATTAAAGAGATTCAATACTGGTACTAAACTTCGTTTTCAACCTTTCATAGCTTCAAGAGAAGAGTTTTTCAAGGGAGCTTTGCTTGTAGAAAACAATACAGAAATTGTTATTAGAGAAAATTTATTTTTCAATACAAATTTAAAATATTCATTAGCCGATAATTTTGATGATTTTGTATTTCCACCAGTAAATGTATTTCCAGCCCAGGTAAGATCTGACGTAAAGCAGTATCTAAAAAATATGGATGAAGGAATTTTAATTGGAAGAGCTCAGTTCGATTATCATTTAACGCCAAAAACAAATCATCACATAATGTTTACAGCCGGAATTCTGGAAGATATGTTTTCAGGTTATGGAGCCGAATATCTATATTTTGAACCTAACACTAACTATTCTTTTGGTGTTGAATTATTTAACGTTAAAAAGAGAGACTATGAATGGGGATTTGGTCATCTCGAATATGAAAATACTACTTTTACAGCTAACTTTTATTATAGAAACTATGGAACTATACCTTTTGACATGAAGTTTTCTGCAGGCGAATATTTGGCAGGCGACATAGGATCAACCATAGAACTATCAAGAACTTTTCAAGGTGGAGTTAGATTTGGTGCATTTGCTACGTTTACTGATGTTACAACAGAAGAATTCGGAGAAGGCAGTTTTGATAAAGGTATATTTTTTAACATACCCATATATGGCAACTTAATAAGTTATACATGGAGACCTCTTACAAAAGATCCTGGCGCAAAACTTATAAGAAAACATACCTTGCATGACTTTTTAGTAAAATTTAGACCGCTAGACTAATATATTAGAAATTATCTAAGATAATATGAATATTTCCTTAATATCATGAGAAATGTTTTTTTTACTGGATTTATAAATAATATGCTTATATTATGTTCATATATGAGTATGAAAATTGGTAAATAGTTATTAGCACATATTTAAAAAATGCTATACAATGCTAGGTTCCATACAAAATTGGATATTAATTTTTAAAATTAACCGGGGTTTAAAGAGGAAATTAGACAAATGAACAAATTTAAAAACATAAACATAATTAGTCTTGCAATGGCGCTTTGTTTGGTAATATCAATGCCAGCTCATTCAAACGAATTTGGTATATCTGACCAGAAGCTTGATGAGATAAGCACAAGAGTTAACTCAATGAGTTTAGAGCAACTCAATGCTAGAGCAAATGAACTTAGATCTGAAAAAAGTTCTATAGAGCAAAGTCTTCAAGCTGGTAGTGATGGATCAGCTTCAAGCAATTCATCCGCTGCACAAAGGTTAAAAGAAATCGTAGCTGAATTATCAACAATTCAAAAAGTTTTGGTTGCTATTGCTGGTTTGGGAGCAGTATCTGCTCTTACAGATGATGGCTACAATGATAATGTCCCACCAGTAATAACTATTATTGGTTCAAACCCCGCTACAGTTGAACTTGGAGCTACATATACAGATAGTGGAGCAACTGCTTTTGATGAATTCCACGGTGAAACTGCTGTGACTTCATCAGATAATGTTGATACATCAACTGTAGGTAGTTATTTAGTAACATACACAGCTACAGATAAAGATAACAATACAGCTACTGCAACAAGAACTGTCAACGTTGTCGACACTACAGCACCGGTTGTAACTGTCACTGGCGATAATCCAGCTACAACAGAATTAGGCGCTACATACACAGATGCTGGTGCAACTGCAACTGACTTATCAGGCACTGTAGAAGTTGTTACTTCTGGAACAGTTGATACAACTACTGTGGGTGCATATACATTAACTTATACTGCTACAGACCCATCTGGTAACGCTGGAACTGCTACTAGGACAGTTAATGTTGTTGATACAACAGCTCCAGTATTCACTTCACCTTCAACATTCTTAGTTGAGGAAAATGTAACAGCTATTGGTACTGTTACAACAACTGACATGGATACAGTGACTTATACGATATCTAATACAGATGCAATTGCTATTTCTTCAGCTGGGGTGCTAACATTTATCACTGCCATTGATTATGAAGATAAACCTGGTCTTGGCGAGAGTTACACATATGAAGGTAACCTTATAGAAGGCGAGCCTGGATATGATGGAAGTACTTATGACTTTACTGCAACAGTTACAGCAACTGATGCAAGTTCTAATAGCGCTACTCAAAACATTACAGTAAGAGTTAAAGATGTTGGTGGTGTTGATGATAATCCAGCAACAGGTACTGGTACAGGTACAGAAGCGTCAACTTTTGGAACTGGCACTGGCACAGGAACTGGAACTGGAACTGGAACTGGTACAGGAACTGGAACTGGAACTGGTACAGGAACTGGTACTGGCACTGGCACAGGAACTGGAACTGGTACAGGAACTGGTACAGGAACTGCAACTGGAACTGGATCTTAAGAATAGTTAAATAAGTTTGAGTCTCGGAAAAAAAGATATTGTTAATAATATCTCTTCCGAGACTCTTTTGCATAAGTCTATAAGTAAAAATATTTTAGAGTCTTTTTTAAATTTCATTAAGGACAATCAATCAAAGCAAATTAAAATATCTAATTTTGGTTTGTTTTATATGCACCAATCTCCAAAGAGAATTGGACGCAATCCAAAAACAAAAGAAGAATTTATAATACCAAAAAGAAAGAAATTGGTTTTTAAACCATCTTCTGTTGTTAAAAAAAAATTAAATTAGTTTGTTTGGTCGGGATGGCCGGATTTGAACCGACGACCACTACACCCCCAGTGTAGTGCGCTACCAGACTGCGCTACATCCCGAAAAAATAATATATAATATTATCCATTATTTTTTGCAAAAATTTACATTGAGTTCACCTAAAATTTTTATAATCTTCTTTTCTCTATCGTTATCTTTAATGGCGATGACTGATTATAAAATCGAAACTTCGTCAGGCACTGTTCATGGCTACAAAAAAAGTAGGGTCCTTTATTGGGAGGATATACCATATGCAAAACCCCCAATTGGTGATTTGAGATGGAAAGCTCCAAAAGAGATAGAAACTCCAATAACCTTAATTGAACCAAAAAAAGACAATTACTGTGTACAAAGACCATCAAATCTTGGAGGTCCTGGAGGTGAGGGTGTCTACGTCGGTACAGAGGACTGTCTATATTTAGATATCACAGCACCTGCAAGAAGTAATACTAAACCATTGCCAGTAATGTTTTGGATACATGGAGGTGGAAATACATCGGGATTAAAAGACTTGTATGATTTCAATAAAATGATCAGAAGACATGATGTGATAGTTGTTAGAATTAATTATAGACTGGGGCCATTTGGTTGGTTTTATCATCCATCAATACAAAACTTTCAAACTGGTCTTGATAAGACATCAAATTTTGGAACATTAGATATAATCGCTGCTCTAAATTGGGTTAAAAAAAATATAGGTTTATTTGGTGGAGATCCAGAAAATGTAACAATTTTTGGAGAATCTGCAGGTGGCCATAATGTGTTTTCTTTATTAGTATCAGATAAAGCCAAGGGACTCTTTCACAGAGCAATATCTATGTCTGGATATACCACCTCAATAAGTCCCTCTGATGCATTTAAACAGAATAAAAAATCTTCAACTTCTTCACATACAAGCTCAGAAATTGTTAAGAAAATAATGAAAGATTTACCTGAGAAAAATAAAAATTATACTGATGATCAAGTAAGGGATATCTTATTAAACCTATCAACTGAAGAATTCTTTAAGCATTATGCTAATAGAAGATCTTATGAAGAGATACCACTATTAACTTCGGATGGTATTGTTATTCCTAAAATAGGTCTTAAAAAAGGGCTTTTCAGTAAAAAACATATAAATAGTGTGCCAACAATAGCAGGCTCAAATAGAGATGAAGTTAAGTTATGGTTATCAACTGCAGAATATTTTGTTGAATTAGATTTTTCACCAATTGGATCAGTATTAAGTATACCTAAAGTCAAACTTAAAGATGAAAAGGCTTTCGAGGCTTTTAATTATTATAGAAGCTCAGCTTGGAAAATAAGAGGTGTTGATACTCCATTAGAAGGATTATATAAATCAGGTAATAGCGAGCTGTACGCATATAGATATGACTGGGATGATCACAGAAAGTATTTTATAGCAGATTTTAAAAAACTTATTGGAGCAGCCCATGCTACAGAAATTCCACTTTTAGCAGGCAATTCAAAACTTGTAGGTGGCTATCCTTTATCAGACTTGATCTATCCAGCTGGAAGATCAAAGCTATTTACATCAAGAAACATGATGAGATTTTGGGCAAATTTTGCAAAAAGCGGTAAGCCAGGTAAATCAACTAATTTGATCGAATGGGAATCTTCAGTAAAAAATAATATATTTGATTTTTCATATATTGTTTTAGATAACAAAAAGAACTTAAAGATTAAATCAGAATATAAAACATTCTTATCGTTGTCAGAAGAACTTTATAAGGATAATAGGGTAAATGATTTAGAAAAATGTGTAATTCTTTTACAAATGTTCACTTTTGTTGGAAATGATGAATATGAGAATTATATTGATCTCTATCCTGGAAAATGCGAAAGATCTGAGTCTGAGAATTTTCTAATTGAAAATGCAAGTTTCATTGAGTATTAGCTTTTAACTATATCCTTAAGCCTTAATACTTCAATATCTTTTATTTTTATTAAGTCAGCAACTCGTCTCACTAATTTTTCTTCATCAACGTCGAGTTTTCCATCAGCATAAGCTGTCTTCCACAAAAATTCTAACAACGAAAGTTTTTCATCTTTAGTGTAATTTTCATTAATATCTTGAATGAATTCGTGAAAAGAAACACTATCTTTACTATATAACTCTATTATTTTAAATATTTCTTCTTTGTTTTTATTAACTTTTTTTGCTATCAGATTAATCTCTTCCATTAACAATGAAAGTTCATCTTGACTTATATTTCCGTCAGACCTTGCAATTTCATATGCAAGAACAGCGCCGGTCAATTCAATTTCAAAATTAGCTTTTTCAGAAATATCCTTTTTATTATTCTTTTTAAAAAAACTGAACATTTTATTTTAAATTTTTAATTAAGTTGTATTTTAAACTTTTATAGAAATTTAGGGCAATTAGTATCATTACTAATATTATATATACATATCTTTTTTTAAAGTAAAATTAGCATATGAATTTAAATTTTTCCGTGTTAAGAAGTTTATCTAGAAAATATAAACTCTTAATATTGTCATGTGTTGATGTTTCAACTGCATTTATATGTTGGATTATTTTTGGACCACCATTTTCAGTAATGATTGCTACCAACTTTGAGGTTAGTCTCTCGGAGATAATTTATCAAAACTACTTAAATTTCTTGATTCCTACATTACTAACACTATCGTATTTTTTTTATTCAGGTTTTTATCGGTCTTCAATTAGATTTTCAGACTCGAGGGACTTAATATCACGAGCAATTTGTGGATCAATGGTTTTTGGCTTTTCATGGGGAATTGTGTATGCATCGGAATACGAAATAATAAGGAATCAATACTTATTGAGCACCATTCTTAAATCAATTTTAATGTCTTATGTTTTTTATGCTTTTTTACAAATATCTAGAGATACTGCCCGCATTCTACTAAATTCCAATCAATCAAAAAGCGTTGGAAAACCAGTACTAATATATGGAGCAGGCGCAGCAGGAAATGAACTTTATCATTCAATTAAGCACAATAAAGAAATAAATATAATAGGTTTCTTTGATGACTCTATGTCATTAAAAGGAGCTGAAATTAATAGTATTAAGATTTATGGAAACGAGAAGCACTTAAAAAAGTTAACATCGCAGTATCCTGATTTAGAAGTATATTTAGCTATACCAAGCCTCGATCTATCTGAAAGAAGAAAAATTATTTCAAGTTTGGAAAGCTATAAAGTGGCAGTAAGAACTATGCCAGCCCTTCATGAATTGGTAGCTGACGAAAAAAAAATGGCTGAAATGCAAGATTTATCAATAGATGATATTTTGCCAAGAAATCGAGTCAAAAAGTCTGAAGTATCTTTTTTTGGATTGAATTTAATGATTACTGGAGCAGGCGGCTCTATAGGATCTGAATTAGTAAGACAAGCCTTAGAAGGAGAACCTAAAAAGATTGTATTATTTGAATTGTCAGAAATTAATTTATATTTAATTCAAGAAGAGATTGAATCAATTAAAATGTCTAAAAATTTATCCGTCGAGCTTATATATGTTTTAGGTGATGTAAAAAATAAATCAAGATTAAAAGAAATCATTTCCAACCACAAAATTGATTACATTTATCACGCTGCAGCATATAAGCATGTTCCAATTGTTGAATATCATGAGAACATCTCAGAAGGCCTTAAAAATAATATTTTTGGAACTAAAGCTCTTTGCGAAGTTGCATCAGATTGTAATGTTCAAAAAGTTGTTGTTATTTCAACAGATAAAGCTGTAAGACCTACAAATATTATGGGAGCTTCCAAAAGACTAGCTGAGATGGTGGTTCAATCAATAGATGCTGAAACAAAGAAAACAAAATTTTGCATAGTTAGATTTGGTAATGTAATAAACTCATCTGGATCAGTTATTCCTCTTTTTAGAAAACAAATAGCTCAAGGAGGTCCTTTGACCATCACACACAAAGAAGTTACGAGATATTTTATGACGATATCCGAAGCATCAAGTTTGGTTTTTCAGGCTGGTGAGTTTGCTGATGGAGGAGATGTTTTTATTTTAGACATGGGAGATCAAGTAAAAATATTTGATTTAGCAGAAAAGTTAATTTATTTATCTGGAAGAAACATTAGTCACGATGGCCAAGGAGAGGGAATTGAAATTCAAGAAATTGGGTTAAGACCCGGAGAAAAGTTATATGAAGAATTATTAATCTCTGGTGATAAATTAGATACATCAAATAGTAAAATATTTAGATCTATTGAAAAGTATCTTTCTAAAGAAGATTTAGCTAAAGTTCTTGATGATTTATATAATGCATCATCATCAAATGATGTTATTAAAATACGGAATATTTTAAAAACAAACGTTGAGGGTTTTAGAGAGGCTAAAAATGATTAATTACAAGAATTTATTTACAACTTTTTTAATTTTTATATGCTTTACAGTAAATTCAAATAGCATTGATAGTTTGAAACTACCAAATGGTTTTAAGATTGATATTTTTGCAGAAAAATTAAATTCTCCTCGGCAGATTGCTGAGACTAAAAATGGGAATATTATAGTAGGCTCAAAAAAAGGAAGTGACATTATTGCTTTAGTTGATACAAATAAAAGTGGAGAATATGAACAACTAGTTGTTGCAAGTGGTTTAAAAAATCCAGCGGGTGTAACCGTTTATGATGGTGACTTGTATTTTGCAGAAATGGATACTGTATGGAAAATCAGCGATATTGATGCATGGATAGATTCTGCTTCAAAAAAATTGCCTGAAAGAAAAATATATATGAATGATCTTCCTTCAGAAACTTGGCATGGGTTAAAGTACATTGATTTTGGCCCGGATGGTAATTTGTATATTCCAGTTGGAGTGCCATGCAATATTTGCATTGAACCACAAACAAAAGATCCAAGGTTTGCTGCGATACATAAATATGTCGATGGTGAGCTTATAACAGTGGCGGATGGAGTCAGAAATAGCGTTGGTTTTGACTGGCATCCAGTTACAAACAAAATGTATTTTTCTGATAATGGAAGAGACTGGCTTGGTGACAATTCACCTTCTTGCGAATTAAATGTCATCGATAAAGAAGGTAGTTTTTATGGCTATCCTTACAAACACGCAAAGGATGTCATTGATCCTGAGTTTGGTCATATGATTCCTGATGTTGAAAAAGATTTCGTTGATCCAATTGCTGAATTGGGTCCTCATGTAGCGCCACTAGGTATTGCCTTTTACGATGGACAGGCTTTTCCAGAAAAATATCAAAACAGTGTTTTTGTGGCTCTTCATGGCTCATGGAATAAATATAATGGAAAGTCAGGTTATAAGGTTGTTTTAGTTCAATTGGATGAAAAGGGAAACTATCTTAATCAGGAGGACTTTATTTCTGGATGGCTTTCAAATGAAGACGCGTGGGGAAGACCTGCTGCTCCTTTTGTAATGAGCGATGGATCCTTGTTGATTTCAGATGATAAATATAATGTGATTTATAGAGTTACATATAAGGATTAAATGTCTGAAGATCATTTAAAAGAGATTGGTGTCGCTATTAAAGCTGCAACTGAAGCAGGTAAATATCTCAGCAAAAATAAAAATGAACTTAATAAATTATCCTCAAGCGACAAGAGGGATACAAAGCTCCAAGCAGATATTTCTTCTGAAAACTTGATAAAAGAAATAATTAATCATGATTCAAATTTTCAGATGTTGGCAGAAGAAAGTGGAAAATCCTCACAAGATCTTGGCAAAACTTTCTGGGTCATTGATCCGCTAGATGGAACTGCAAATTATAATCGAGATATACCAGTATGTTGTGTTTCAATTGGGATGGTAACAGATCTAAAACCAGTATTTGGCGTAATTTATGACTTTAATAATGATGAACTATATGTTGGGGACTGTATAAACAAGACTGCAACTCTAAACAGTAAAAATATTCGTGTATCAGATATTTGTAATAAAGATGAAGGAATAGTTGTAACAGGATTGCCATTTAACACTGACTACTCCGATGCTTCGCTGCAAAAATTAATATCTGATATGCAGATATGGAAAAAAACAAGGATGATAGGATCAGCTGCTATGGCCTCATGTTATGTAGCTTCTGGCAAGGCGGAAATGTATAAAGAGAAGGGTATTTATCTTTGGGATATAATTGCCGGAGCTGCAATTGTTGAATCTGCCGGTGGCTCTGCTGAAATATTTAATGTTAGAGAAAATTATCAAGTTGATGTTGTTTTCTCAAATGCAAAAATTAAGGATTAAATTATGAAAAGTTTGATGTGGTTCAGAAATGATCTGCGAATGGATGATAATCCTGCGTTAAGAGAAGCCTGTAAATCATCAGATGAAGTTCATGCTATTTATATCTATTCACAAAATCAAAATAACAAACATAATATAGCAAATTGTAAAACAGAATTTTTTATCGAAAACATTAAAGCTTTAGAAAGCGAGCTTTCAAAAATAAATATACCGCTAAATATAATAAATTCTGAAGGATTTAAGGATAACTCAGAAATAATATCTAACTACGCAAAAAATCACTCATTAAAAAAAGTATTTTGGAATAATCAATTTGGCGTTGATGAGAATGAGAGAGATGCGTCTGTGCAAAATTATCTAAAAAGTAAAAATATTGAATTCGAAAGTTTTGATG
>Ga0163109_10000269_pt1 | contig 42427 bp, 57 predicted proteins | sample CRUFie1St13metaG_FD_108704 | JGI IMG/M metagenome (GOLD analysis project Ga0163109, IMG submission 108704) | Marine microbial communities from the Costa Rica Dome - CRUD Field 142mm St13 metaG | ecosystem: Environmental > Aquatic > Marine > Oceanic > Photic zone | place: Costa Rica: the Eastern...
ACGTGATGCTAAATGGAAAGAGGAGACAATTAAGAATACATCTCCCAGACAATTCGCACAGGAGTTTGAGTGCGACTTCCTTGGATCTGCTGATACATTAATCAGTCCAGCGAAACTCCAAACCATTCCGTTCACCGACCCCATTAGTAGCAATGCAGGACTTGACGTTTATAAGAGGGCAGAAAAAGATCACGAATATATCATTACTGTGGATGTTGCCCGAGGAATCGGTGGCGACTATTCTGCTTTCCTCGTGTTTGATATCACCACTCTCCCGTATCAGATCGTTGCAAAGTACAGAAATAATGAGATTAAGCCTGTACTGTTTCCCTCGGTAATTTTTCAGGTAGCGAAAGAATACAACAACCCATACATTTTAGTTGAGGTAAACGATATTGGAGACTCTATTGCTGCTACTCTTAATTACGATCTTGAGTATCCCAATGTCCTTATGTGTGCAATGCGTGGACGTGCTGGTCAAGTTGTTGGTCAGGGTTTCTCAGGAAACAAAACGCAACTAGGTGTAAAGATGAGCGTGACCGTTAAGAAGATTGGTTGCGCTAACCTCAAAGCAATTATTGAGGAAGACAAGTTATTGTTTAATGACTTTCAAATATTCCAAGAACTCACTACGTTTGTGCAGAAGAAACAAGCATGGGAAGCAGATGAAGGATATCATGATGACCTTGTAATGTGTATGGTTCTGTTTGCATGGTTAGTCATGCAGGAATACTTTAAAGAAATGACGGATCAAGATATCCGAAGAAGAATTTACGAAGAACAACGTAATCAGATCGAGCAAGATATGGCTCCATTTGGTTTTGTTGATGACGGTCTGGGTGATGATACCTTCGTGGACGGGGACGGCACCGTTTGGGAGTATGGAACAACACAAGAAGAAGTATCCTACATGTGGAACTATTGATGGATTTAGAGGATCAATTTTCATTAGAACACCTTCTGTTTAAAGAAAGAACATGTAGAACATGTGGGCAGAAGAAAATTTTAATTGAAGATTTTTACCTCATAAGGAAACAAAAGAAAGGATTACCGTCTGCATATTCATATGAATGCAAAGACTGTACTGTAAAACGAGTTACTAAATCTAGAAAAAATAAAATTACTGGTGCTGACTGGTCATATCCAGACTGGTAGTATGTTCATGCGTTGTTTTCCCACCTGAAGCATCCAAAATAATAAATAAGTTTAGACAATTTTGGGTACTTTTTCAGGAGAAAAACATGGCAAGTCAAATCTCGCCTGGTGTAGTCATTAAGGAACGCGACCTTACCGCAGGAACCGTTGTAAACTCTTCAGCAGTTTCTGCTGCAATTGTTACAACTTTCCAGAAAGGTCCAGTTAATGAAGTCACCACGATCTCTTCACAGAGAGAACTATTAGAAACATTCGGCACCCCTGGTGACTCCAATGCAGACGATTTCTTCGTAGCATCTGAGTTCCTAAACTACGGTGGTCGCCTCGCAGTTGTTCGTGCAAAGACTGGCGCAGTCAATGCAGGTGCAGCAGCAATTATCGAAAACCAGACAGATTACGCTTCCAGAATTAAAGGTAGCAATCCTGCATGGAAATTCGCAGCGAAAACTGCAGGTACACATGGTAACGCACTAGACGTTATCGTTGCTGACCGTGGCGCTGATCAATACATCAGACTAGCATCTGTTCCTGCTGGAATGATCGCTGGTACTAACCTAACATTCTCAGGTGGTAAGACTGCAGAGGTTCTTTCCTGGGACGGCACTAACACTGCTGCAATCATCCTCGATGATCCATCAACTCCTCTGACTACATCCGACACACTCGACACTCCTGATACTGGTGTAGCATCTACACTTGCTATTGCAGGTGCTGGTACTGGTTATCGCTCTGCTTCTGCTCTAGCAACTACAGGCGGTAATGGTTCTGGTCTAACTGTAGACATCACCGTTTCGACTGGTACAGTTAATGCACTTGGTGCTATCTCTGCTGGTGGTTCTGGTTATGCTGCTACAGGAACTGCAGTAGCAACAACCTCCACTGGTGCTGGTACTGGATTGACCGTTGACTTCACTGCTACTGCTGGTGTTGTTGATAGCGTTGCAATCAATGCTGCTGGTGATGCAAACTATGCAGAAGGCGATGTAATCACGATCACAGGTGCTGGTGCTAACGCAACCTTCACCATCGATTCTGGTATGGTTACTGGTCCAATCACCGCTGCTGTATCTAACGTAGGTGGTACACTTTACGAAGTAAACGATACAGTCACTGTTACTCAATCTGGTGGAGCAGCTGGTACTCTAACTGTTTCTGCAGTTCAGGATACTTCGATTGCTATCCAAGATGCATACGACTGGTGGACAAACACTAACACTGATGGAACCGAAGGAATTCCTGGTGATGGACTAACCCGTCTATCTGCTATCGGTCCTCGTCCTGGTACTTCTGCATTCGCTGCAGACAGAGGCGTCAAATATGACGAACTACACATCGCTGTTGTAGACAGAGATGGATCTCTATCTGGTAGCAAAGGAAGCATCGTCGAGAGACTAACTTATCTTTCCAAACTAAGCGATGGTAAGACTGGTGAAGGTGGTGCAGCATACTACGTAGATCAACTAGAACTCGTTTCTGAGTATGTCTATGCTGGTTCTGCTGTAACACAAGCACACGCTCCTTCCACTACTCAAGCAGGTACTGCATGGGGTGCTGCATCCGCTAGCGGAATGTGGATGAAGGTTAGTGGTGTAGTTGCTACTACTCTAACAGGTGGTGCTGATGATTACGACTACACTAACGGAGAGTTTGAGTCTGGACTAGACCTATTCGCTGATAAAGAAACCACATCGATCGACTTCATCCTAATGGGTGGTGGCGTTCCTGGTGGAAATGAAGCAAACGCTAAAACTAAGGCAGCATACTGTGCAACAGTCGCTGGTCTGAGAAAAGATTGCGTTGCTTTCCTATCACCTTACAAAGAGAATCAGGTTTCTGGTACTGTAACACTAACAAGAGCACAGCAGAAGACTAACACAATTAACTTCTTCTCAAATCTTGGTTCTAGCTCTTACGCAATGCTAGACAGTGGTTACAAGTATTTCTATGACCGCTTCAACGATAAGTACCGCTACATTCCTTGCAACGGAGACGTTGCTGGTCTGTGTGTCTCTACTTCCGCAACTCTTGACGATTGGTTCTCCCCTGCTGGTTTAAACAGAGGTGGAGTACGCAATGCAATCAAACTTGCATTCAATCCAACTGGTGCAGATAGAGACGAACTTTATCAAGCAAGAATCAATCCTATTGTTTCTTTCCCTGGTCAAGGTATCACACTATTCGGTGATAAGACTGCACTGTCTTCACCTTCTGCTTTCGACAGAATTAACGTTCGTCGTCTCTTCATCAACATTGAGAAGAGAGCAGAAGCACTTGCTAAGGGTGTACTCTTTGAGCAAAATGATGAGACCACAAGACTTGGTTTCACCAATGCGCTTTCTTCCTACCTCACTGAGGTTCAGGCAAGAAGAGGTATCACTGATTACCTAGTTGTTTGTGATGAATCAAACAACACCGCATCTGTAATTGATAGAAACGAGTTTGTTGCTGAAGTATTTGTAAAACCAACCCGCTCGATCAATTACATCACCCTGTCCTTTGTTGCTACTAGATCTGGAGTTTCCTTCAGTGAAGTAGTTGGACGCGCTTGATACAACTACGATTCAATTAACCACGGAAAGAGGAAAAAACAATGGCTATTAACTCAAACGTAAATGAGTTTCTGCAGAGAATCAAGCAAGGCGTTAAGCCTAATATGTTCCTGGTCAACTTCGAGTTCCCAGGAACACTCGCCAAGGGTGGTACAGACGTTGATCTGACTAACATCCTTTGCAAATCTGCAGCACTCCCAGCATCCAACTTGGGTGTTATCGAAGTTCCTTTCAGAGGAAGAACTGTAAAGATTGCAGGTGATCGTACATTCGATACCTGGACTGCAACATTCGTCAACGATGAAGACATGAGAATTCGTGCCTTCATGGAACAGTGGGCAGCGCAAATCAATACACATGCTGGTAACAGAGCACCACTATTCACACCTGAAACTGATGGTACTGGTTACATGGCTCACCTGCTGGTTAAGCAGCTAGAGAAAGACGGAACTGATAACGGCAGCGTCATCAGAGAGTACAAACTCTGGCATTGCTTCCCAACCAACATTTCTCAGATCGATCTTGCTTATGATAGCAATGATCAGGTCTCTGAATTCACGGTTGAATTCCAGTTGTCCTATTGGACTTCTGAAACTGGTGGAGCAGCAGCATCTAACCCACCATCGATCTCGGTAGAAGACTAATTTTTGAAGTCCTAAATAGAATAGTTGAGACAGTGTACAATACACGATGAGTCAATTATTCGGATTTCAAATTAATCGTAAGGATAAGGGCAGGGGTCAATCCCCTGTCCCTCCTAATGCTGAGGACGGAGTAAACGTCGCAGCTGGCGGTTACTTTGGAACGTATGTAGAAACGGATGCTCAAGCAAGAAATGAGTATGACCTTATCAAGAGATATAGAGATATGTCTCTACATCCAGAGTGTGACTCTGCGATTGATGATATTGTTAACGAGTTTGTTGTTAGTGATTCCAATGATACATGTGTTCATATTGATCTAACCAATTTACAGGTTGGAGCTTCAGTTAAGAAACGCATTAGAGAAGAGTTTGAGTACATCAAACGTCTTCTCAATTTTGATATGAAGGCACATGAACTTATCCGCAACTGGTATGTTGATGGTAGAACATATTACCACAAGGTAATCGACCTCAATGATCCTAAGAAGGGTATTTTAGAACTTCGTTATATTGATCCTCTAAAAATTAGAAGGGTCAGACAAAAAATCAAAAAAGTAGAAGACCCTATTGCTATTCGCGGTACTGCGCTAGAGCATGAGTGGGGAGACTACGTTGATTACTACGTATACAATCCAAAAGGTTACGGTAGACAATCTTCGATGATTGGGACAGGTGACTTCTCCAGTAACCAGGGGATTAAAATTGCTTTTGATGCAATCACATATGTTCATTCTGGTTTGCAGGATATGAACAAAAGGATGCATCTAAGTTTCCTACACAAAGGAATCAAAGCACTCAATCAATTAAGAATGATTGAAGATGCTCTGGTTATCTACAGATTGTCTCGTGCTCCTGAACGTAGAATTTTCTATATTGATGTTGGTAACCTGCCTAAAGTCAAGGCAGAACAATACCTTCGTGACGTTATGAATCGCTATCGTAACAAGTTAGTTTACGATGCTGCTACTGGCGAGATTCGTGACGACAAAAAGCACATGAGTATGCTAGAAGATTTTTGGTTGCCTCGTAGAGAGGGTGGTCGCGGAACTGAGATCACTACCCTACCTGGCGGACAAAACCTTGGCGAACTCAAGGATGTGGAGTATTTTAAAAAGAAACTCTACAATTCTCTCAATCTTCCTCCCTCTCGTCTCACCGACGATAACAAAGGATTTAATCTTGGTAAAACCACTGAAGTCCTTAGAGACGAACTTAAGTTCGGTAAGTTCATCGGAAGACTACGTAAAAGATTTAGTGGAATCTTCCACGATACCCTCAAGACTCAACTCATTCTAAAAGGAGTAATTGCTCCTGAAGATTGGGATGAAATGGCGGAGCATATTCAGTATGACTTCCTTCATGATAATCATTTCAATGAGTTGAAAGAACTTGAGATGGAGACTCAAAGGATTGCACTCGTCACACAAATGGATGCATTTGTTGGTAAGTATTATTCTGTTGACTATGTTCGTAGACACGTCCTTGGACATAAGGATGATGAGATCAAGGAACAGGATAAGCAAATGCGTAAAGAGATGGAAGCAGGTCTCATTATGGATCCTGTAGATGTTAATACGTTTGATATGATGGATCGCCAAAATACAGCGTATCAACCAGAAATCTCTGCACAACAGGCGGATGATGCACATGAAAGATCTCTTGAAGCATCAAAAGAACAGGCAAGATTAAAACCCGCGCCTTCTAAAACCTCTAGTAATGATAAATAATTTTTACAGTTATGGAACAATCTAACCCAAACAGCGAAGTTATGAACGTTGTCGATAAGATCGAGAACGGTAACAGAGCAGATGCAATCAGCGCTATTAACGATTTGCTATTTTCAAAAGCAGCAGATGCAATGGCGGCATACAAACAGATTGTAGCGAAAACTTATTTTGACGAACCAGCAGAGGCACTACCAGATGAAACTGATAACGGAAACGATTGAAGACGTAAAACTAATCACCGAAGGAACTGGTGATGATAAAAAGTTGTACATCGAAGGTGTTTTTCTTCAGTCGGAACTAAAGAACCGCAACGGTCGCATGTATCCTTTCTCTGTTCTAGAGAAAGAAGTGAATCGTTACAACGAAGAGTATGTTAAAACCAAGCGTGCTCTAGGTGAGTTGGGTCACCCTGATGGTCCTACTGTTAATCTCGATAGAGTTTCACACAGAATTACTTCACTCAAAGCAGAAGGTAATAACTTCATTGGTAAAGCTCAAATTCTAGATACACCAATGGGTAAGATTGCTAAGTCTCTACTAGGAGAGGGAGTTCAACTAGGAGTTTCTTCCCGTGGTATGGGTAGCATCGATAAGCGCGAAGACGTTAATGTTGTTATGGATGACTTCATGCTAGCAACTGCTGCTGATATCGTAGCAGATCCTTCCGCGCCAGATGCATTCGTTAACGGCATCATGGAAGGCAAAGAATGGGTATGGGACAATGGAATTCTAAAGGAATCAAAAGTTGCTAAATACCAGAGATACATTGATGAAAGCACTCGTCAACAGCTTGAGGAGAGAACCCTCAAGGTGTTTGGTGATTTCCTTTCAGGATTATAATTTAATAAATAAACTATAGACTAATCATACGAAACACGAGGATAACTCAAATGTCAGATATGTTAAACGAAAAGTTCGCGGAGTTCGTTAGTGAGCAAAACGTCGTCCTTGCAGAAGGCGATCCAATGCCTACTGTAACTGCTGCTGTGCTCCCTGCAAACCCTGCTGCTCCTGGTGGTGGCATTAGTGGTGAACCTAACCGCGCTAAAGGCGGTTCCGATCCTCAACCTTCTGTAGGTACAGAGGTTGCTCCTTCAGGTCAGTCCGTTACCGATAATGGTGGTCCTCGTCCAGATGGTAACGACGAAGGTGAAGACAATCCTGGCGCTAAGGCTGCTGCACCTGTTGGTGCTAAGGCAGCACAAAGCGACGGAACTGCACAAACCGCTAACATCAATGACGCAGGCGACCAAGGCACTACTCCTTCTGTAGGTGCTGAAGTTGCATACGGAACCAGCAAAGGTCCCGACGTTTCGTATCCTATCAAACCATCGTATGAGTCTGTTGACGTTTCTGACGACGTTAACGCATTACTAGAAGGAACCGAACTCTCCGAGGAGTTTGCCGAGAAAGCAAAGACTATCTTTGAAGCTGCTATCAAGGCAAAAATGTCGGAAGAGTACGACAAGCTTGTAGAACATTTTGCTAACGAACTCGATAAGCAAGTTGCTGCTGCTAGAGCAGAACTTTCCGAGGAAGTTAACGGCACTATGAACTACGCCATCGGTCAATGGATGGAATCCAATCAGGTTGCTGTTGACCGTGGAATCAGAAATGAGATTACTGAAGACTTCATTGCAGGTCTCAAGAATCTCTTTGAAGAGCACTACATCTCTATCCCCGACGACAAGGTTGACGCGGTAGAGGGTATGGCTGATACTATTCGTGAAATGGAAGAGCGCCTAGACGAACAGGTCAAGGCTAATGTGAAACTACAGAATCGTCTCAATGAGTCTGCTAAGAAGGTCATCGTTAACACTGTTAGCGAAGGTCTAGTAGATACTCAGAAGGACAAACTCGCTACTCTCGCTGAGGGTGTTGACTTTGTATCCGAAGAGGAATACACAAAGAAAGTTAAAGCACTTAAAGAGAGCTACTTCCCCAACGCACCTGTTGTGAGAGAAGAGACTGAAGAAACACCAGTAGAAGAAGCAGATGTATCCCCAGCAATGGCGGCATATATCAATGCAATGTCTCGCTGGTCTAACTGATTATAACCGTACTAATTTTTCCAAATTCAGAGGCACAAACAAATGTTTAATGCAAAATCTCTGCAGGAAAAGTGGGCACCTGTTCTAGGTCATGAGGGCGCTAGCGCCATCAAAGACAACTATAGAAAAAGTGTTACCGCAGTCCTGCTAGAAAACCAAGAAAGATTCCTACGCGAAGAGCGTGGAATGATCAACGAAGTCGCAGTCAACAGCCTAGGAGCTTCTACAGTATCTCCTGCTGGTTCTGCACTTGGTAACAGCAATACCGCAGGTCTAGCTGGTTTCGACCCTGTTCTGATCTCGCTGATCAGACGCTCTATGCCTAACCTAGTTGCATATGATATCTGCGGCGTTCAACCAATGTCTGGTCCTACTGGACTAATCTTCGCAATGCGTTCCCGCTACGAGAACCAAGGCGGCGAAGAGGCACTGTTCAACGAACCAGATACTGGATTCTCTGCAGCACACGACGCATCTGCTGGAGCATATACTCCTAGAACTGGCGCTGGTGTTGGTGGCGATTCCGAAGGTAACAACCCTGCTCTCCTTAACGACGCTTCCCCTGGAACCTATGAGGTTGCTAGAGGCATGGCTCGTGAAGATCTTGAGAAGATGGGCGAAGCGAACAGACTGTTCCGCGAAATGTCCTTCAGCATCGAGAAGACCTCTGTTACTGCGAAGTCCAGAGCACTCAAAGCTGAGTACACCCTAGAACTAGCACAAGACCTCAAGGCGATCCATGGTCTAGATGCTGAGCAAGAGCTCGCTAACATCCTGTCTAGCGAAGTCCTTGCTGAGATCAACCGTGAAGTCGTCAGAACGGTCTACACTGTTGCTAAGCCTGGTGCAGCAAACAACGTTGCAACTTCTGGTGTATTCGACCTCGACGTTGATTCCAACGGACGTTGGAGCGTTGAGAAGTTCAAGGGTCTTCTCTTCCAAATCGAGCGTGATGCTAACGCAATCGCACAAGAGACTCGTAGAGGAAAGGGCAACTTCCTGATGTGTTCTGCAGACGTTGCTAGCGCACTAGCAATGGCTGGCGTACTTGACTACAGCAGCGGTCTAACTGGTGCAGGCGGTCCTTCCATCGGTGAAGTCGATGATACTGGTAACCTCCTAGTCGGTACAATCAACGGACGCATCAAGGTCTACGTTGATCCTTATGCAGCAAACCTAAGCGACAAGCACTTCTATGTCGTCGGTTACAAGGGCACCTCGCCTTATGACGCAGGTCTCTTCTACTGCCCATACGTACCCCTCCAAATGGTTCGTTCCATCGACCCAAGCACCTTCCAGCCTAAGATTGGCTTCAAGACTCGCTACGGCATGGTATCCAACCCATTCGTTACAACTAACGGTCTGTACAGCGGTACTCCTGATGGTGAGACCCTCACCGCAGGTTCTAACATGTACTACAGACGCACACAGGTTACCAACCTTATGTGATCTATCGTTACATACTTTGTTTGGGGGTCCACACGGACCCCTTTTTTTGTACCTGTGTAACTATATAAAAGTTATAAGGAGAGTATAATATGAAGAGTACGATGCAGTATTTGATTTGGTTGTCTATACTAGAGCAAATGCAGAAAGCAAAAGATACAAAAAGTCAATACTACAATATGGTCTTTGCAAAGGTAAAACAAAATGAACCAAGAAAAAATGCCTAGAGGAAGATTGAGTAAAACTGATATGCTTGCAAAAGTATACAAACTTAAAACTGAATTGTATGATGGTACACAGCACGACAAGTCAGGAGACTGGCATGATGGTGCTCACCACGCTTACAACACTATCCTGGATATTATCAATGAATACACAAGCTGATTGGCGCTACAGTGATGAACGTATGGATGTTAGGACTCACGGTCTGAACATTTTGCTTCACAAATTTGGTAGAGAATTATGTTCTGATGGATCTCCACGTTATTCTAGTCAAAGTATCTACGAGTGTGTCCATGATTGGGTCTCTCAAGGAAACGTGAGGACAGACGGAATCGTCGCTTACTACAAAGCATACTACGCATGAACCAAAACGATAAAAAAGAATTTTATAAAGGACTGCGAGAAAGAATTAAACAACTAAGGATGGGTCACCTTTTTGAGGAACCCTGTCCATTGTATGAACCAGAGTGGGAAGAAGACCATTTCTGGGATTGTAGATTAACTTACGATCAGGATGACGAAGAATGAAATCTCAATTTACATTGCTATTATGTTTTGCTCCCCTTGCTATTATCTACATAGTAATGAAGATTGCCGTATGGATGTCTGCTGTAAATGCTGAAGCGGATTATGTCAGAAAAGAACCTTTACGCAAACGAGGACCCTATCTGGAGAATGCGTATGCAGATGTTGATGCGGAAGAAGAGGAGTATGGAGATCGCACAGATTATCGATAAAGCTCTTTATGATCACTACTCAGAGAAGGGCAAACCTGTTCCTATCTGGAAAAAGAAAGACCCTGACTGGTGGACTACATACCTAAATGATCTAGGAATAGACCCGAGGAACCCATGAACTTTAATTTGACTTTGGAAGATTTCACGATCATCCAGAATGCATTACATTATTACAAGAAGGTAAACAAACGTGGTAACTTCCAATCGTTTGATGAAGATAGAATCAATAAACTTAGAGATAAATTATCCTATCAAATAATTCCACCTAGCCCAGGACACCCATGAACGAAGAAGACGACAGCGTAGTAATGTATCAGATTGAATTGGCTCCATGTGACGCCTATCTGTTATATCACTGTGTATGTAAACGTCTAGAGAACTGGGAAGGTTCTCCTGCTAGACCAGCAGAAGAACAAGAACACTTATGGGATCTAAAGAACTCACTGTACAAGATAGTTCTAGATCACAAATTCCATGATATGTGACTAACTAAATAGTTACAGCTTGGGAAGTTGATATGTCTGCCGACTGGTACAAAGCACAACCAAAGAACAGAAACTACCTGTCTCCACTTGGGTTCAAACTAGAACTCGACTTGTTTGACGGCGTAGATTTTTTCTGTCAAAGTGCTAACGTACCAGAGATCGCAATGCCTGTAACAGAAGTCCCTACAAGGTTTCGCTCTGTACCCATCGTTCCTGGTGGTGGAGTGACCTTTGGGGACTTTTCTGTGCAGTTTATTATTGACGAAGATCTAGCAAACTACAACTCAATACAGAAGTGGATCAGGAGAAATGGTAACGATGGTGCAGATAGCACAGTCGTCCCATCAGAACCTGAGTACAGTGACGGTCGGTTACTGATCACCACTTCTAACTTTCAAATCAAGACAGCGGCAGTGTTTAAGAACTTGTTTCCCATCTCACTAACGTCTATTCCATTTGATGCTACTTTGACCGACCAAGAATACTTTACAGCTAACGTTGTTTTCAAGTATCATAACTATATGATCACCGACACCAATCTAAATGAACTTTGATTCCCTTCGTAATCGCTTTGAAAAAATCCGTGCTGATTGGGCAGAAGACTCTGAGGTAGATTTTCAATTTAAGAACAAACAATATACCACAGATCTTGGTCAGTTGGCGCTGCAGATCCCTTTCCAGCACAATAAATACTTAAACCACTACACTGATTTAACAGAGATCAAAACCTCATTGGAGTTTCAAGCAAGGCAACTTGTGAGGCAGAAAAGAGAATATTATGGTGGAGAAGCTGACGCCAAAACCTATGCAGAGAAACCATTCGGCAACAGCATCAAAACCTCAGAGAAGATGAAAGTATATCTTGAGTCTGACGATGATATTATCAACATGGAAGCAAAGGTCAAGTACATTGACCAGATGCTTTATTTTCTAGACCAAGTAATGAAACAAATTTCCAATCGTGGATTCCAGATCAATTCTGCAATTCAGTGGGAGAAATTTATCAACGGCAGTGACTAATGACCGACATTGTAATCAAGAAAAAGAATGAGGTATACGTCACTATTGCGGGCGCACCTCATATTCACCATGAGTTATCTGACTATTTTTCTTTTGAAGTACCAGAAGCAAAATTCCTAAAAAGAAATCCCAGGTACAAATACTGGGATGGAATGATCCGCTTGTATTCGCCTGGGACTGGTGAGTTATATGGTGGTCTTTTAGATCACCTGAATGAGTGGGCGTATGAAAGGGCATACACCATAGGATATGAACAGAACGATTGGTATGGTCAAGTAAGCGAGACTAACGACTTTGTGTCCCTAGAAGGGGTCAAAGTGTTCATGGACAAGATAAGTAATGTCCCACCCCGTGACTACCAATACAAGGCGGTCTACGAGGCGCTGAAGAACAATCGTAAATTACTTCTTTCTCCTACGGGCAGCGGAAAGAGTCTGATGATCTATTCCCTCGTCAGATACTATTGCGCTACCAACAAGAAAACGCTCATCATCGTGCCTACTACTTCCCTGGTGGAACAAATGGTCAACGATTTCAAAGAATACGGATGGGATGTTGATGCTCATGTTCATAAGATTTACAGTGGGAAAGATAAGAACACAGATAAAGAAGTAATCATCTCAACATGGCAGTCTATCTACAAGTTCCCCAAGAGGTACTTTGACGACATTGACTGTGTGATTGGAGACGAAGCTCATCTCTTTAAGTCTAAGTCATTGACGGGCATTATGACCAAACTTCATAATGCGAAATACAGATTTGGTTTCACTGGTACGCTTGACGGTAGCAAGACACACAAGTGGGTGCTAGAAGGATTGTTTGGATCCTGTAAACAGGTTACCAAAACCGACGACTTAATCAAGTCTGGTTACTTATCTAAATTTAGGATCAAGGTACTGCTTTGTAACCATGCCCCGCAATACTTTGAATCATATCAAGAAGAGATTGATTTCCTGGTGCAACACCGTGGAAGGAACAACTTGATCAAGAATCTAGTAGCGGACATTGAAGGCAACACCCTTGTACTATTCAATTATATCGAAAAACATGGGGAACCGTTGTATGAATTGATAAATAATACCGTAGATGATCAGAGAAAAGTTTTCTTTGTTCATGGTGGAACAGATGTTGAGGACAGGGAAGAAGTTAGACACCTAACTGAAACCGAAAACAATGCCGTCATTATTGCATCATACGGTACGTTCTCCACTGGTATTAACATCAAACGATTACACAATATTATCTTTGCTTCACCTAGTAAGTCTCGTGTTAGAAACTTGCAATCCATAGGAAGAGTCTTACGTAAAGGAGAAGGTAAAGACATCGCGACTTTATACGATATCGCTGACGATATTAACGGTAGGAATTACACACTCAAACATTTAAACGAGAGAGTAAACATCTATCAGTCTGAAAACTTTAAGTATGAGGTTATTAAAGTAAACCTACGATAAGAACGTATGGAAGAAGAATTTTATGCAACCGTAAAACTGATATCAGGTGAAGAGATCATTTGTAGATTAGCTTACCTGACTGAAGAAAATACATGTTTGATACATGAACCAATGTTGGTTGAACATGTATCTAGAAAAAAGAGTAATCAAAATGTAACTGGGTTTACATTAACAGAATGGATACACTCTACGTTTGATGATCTGTTTCTCTTACCAAAAGAACATATCCTTACTATGACTGAATGTTGTGAGAAAGTAGAGAAGTTTTATCTGAAGTGTTTATCAGATGATAAGAAAGCAAAGTCTTTACTTAAACAACAAAAAGAACGTAACCATAATAACCCTGAAAAGATAGTACCTGGATACGTAGGATCAGTAGATCAAACAAGAAAAATACTAGAGAAGATATTTAAAGGAAGCTAAGCTACCACACTCCTTTGAACCTTCACAAGGTTATTGTACTGATATTCTGAGGTTTCGTCAAGCCCCTGTTGCATCAGTTTCCTTTTTGTGATAAGATACAAACATGCAAAAGGAAAACTATGGTTAGGCGTAAAAACACAGAATACTATGTAAACAACAAAGAACTGTTGGAAGCAATGACTTCTTACAAGGAGCGGGTGATTTACGCCAAGGAACATGGTAAGTCAAAACCAAGAGTCAGTAACTATGTGGGAGATTGCTTCCTAAAGATTGCTACTCATCTGTCTTATAAACCGAACTTCGTCAACTATCCATTCAGAGAGGATATGATCTGCGACGGTATCGAGAACTGTCTGCAGTACATCGACAACTTTGATCCTGAGAAATCTAGTAACCCTTTTGCATACTTTACTCAGATCATCTACTACGCTTTCCTACGCCGTATCCAGAAAGAGAAAAAACAACTAGAGATCAAGCAGAAGATCCTAGATCATTCTGATGCAGCAAGTGTTATGCAAATCGACGACAGTGGTGGTACTGCTGGTATGTCTGATATGAATAGCATTAAAGAAAACATTGAAATTAGGATGAATCGCTAATGTCTGACGAGAATGCTTTGTGGGAAGACATGAGAAGACTCAATACTTTGTATGAAGAACTCATGTGGGGATGGGATGACGTGTTAGAATTTACTATTGAAAACGGCAGAATCGTAATTTATAATAAGACTCAAGAAGATGAACGAACATCCTGAAATTGCTGAACATGAATGGTTTGAAACACCCTATGGAGAATTCCGTGTCGAACAAAAACGCTTTGGAACGTGGTCTAGCTATGGTAAGGATGGTACGCCGCTCATCACAGCGCTCACGAGGGAGGTGTGCATTTCGGGAACGAGATTTCACCTGGAAGGTATCAATACAAACTGGGCAAACTGCAGGACTTCCAAGCCTTTTAATGGAATCGTTGGAGGAAAATTATGAAGATTGCTCTAATAACTGATCAACATCTTGATGCCCGTAAGGGCAGTCTTGCTTTCTGGGATTACTTTCAAAAGTTTTATGATAATGTATTCTTTCCTACTCTAGAGAAAGAAAAAGTCAAGGTTGTCTTTGATCTTGGTGATACATTTGATAACCGAAAAACAATTGATTTCAACAACTTCAATCGCATCAATGAAAATTATTTCAAGCGAATGAAAGATTACGAAGTTCATATGATTCTTGGTAATCATTGTACGTATTATAAGAATACAAATAAGATCAACTCACCTGAACTTCTTTTAGAACAGTACGACAATATCAACGTCTATTCTGAAGCCAAGGAAATTACTATGGGTGGGAAATCATTCCTGATGTTACCTTGGATCAATAAAGAAAACCAAGATGAAGTCTTTGGATTACTTGAAAGATGTGATGCGGACATTTGTTGTGGTCACTTAGAACTTTCAGGATTTGAGATGACTCCTGGATTTCTTATGGATCATGGTATGGATAGAAATCTGTTCCATAGATTCAAACGTGTTTGGTCTGGACATTTCCATCACAAATCAAAGCACGGTAATATTCAGTATCTTGGTAACCCATATCAAATCTACTGGAACGATTACAAAGATCCTCGCGGTTTCCATATTTATGATACAGAGACCGACAAACTAAAGTGGTATAAGAATCCGTATGAGATCTTCCACAAGATTTACTATAACGATAATGAAACTGACTATGATACTGTAGATGTGAGTCCTTACAAAGATTCGTTTATCAAAGTTATAGTACAGGAAAAGAGAAAGTATTCTCAGTTTGATTCTTTTATTGAGAGATTGTATCGTGAAGGAGTTCATGATGTTAAAATCCTTGAAACTCTAGTTGAATCAGAGATCGATGAAGATGCTGATATCGATGTTAAAGATACTCTCACTCTGCTTAATGAGTATATTGATGAAGTTGAAGTCTCTGTAGACAAGACCGAACTCAAGAAACTTATGCAGACTCTATACATAGAATCGTGTGAAGTAACATGACCAATGTATATTCTTACTTTAACTGGTCAACCTGAGCAGGTCTTTTCTCTCAACAATATTGACGACATTCAGGTTGTTCCTATGTTTGAGGAAGAAGAGGATGCTGAGCGTTATGTATATTTGGTAGATGAATTAGCAGATCCTATGGCTCCTGAATTGGATGTGGTAGAGATCGACGGAGATGCTATAATTACTGTATGTGAGTCACAGGGACACGAGTATATTGTGTTCTCTAAAGACGATTTGATAATTCCACCTCGTGTTTTATGATTACGTTTAAAAAAGTTCGTTGGAAAAACTTCTTGAGCACGGGTAACACCTTCTCAGAAGTGAACTTAACTAGTGCAAAAACAAATCTAATCGTTGGAACTAACGGAGCAGGTAAGAGCACCATTTTGGATGCTCTTACTTTTTCTTTGTTTGGAAAACCTTTCCGTAAGATTAGCAAAGGATCTTTGGTCAATAGTATCAATGAAAAGGATACTATTGTTGAGGTTGAATTTAGTATTGGTAAGAATGAGTATCATGTGTTGCGTGGTATCAAACCAAACAAGTTTGAGATTACTGTAAACGGACAGTTGTGGAATCAAGAAGCTTCCGTTGCAGATCAACAAAAGAATTTTGAACAGAATGTTTTGAAGATGAACTTCAAATCATTTACTCAAGTTGTTATCTTGGGTGCCTCTACGTTTGTTCCCTTCATGCGAATGCCCTTAGGGCAACGAAGGGAAATCATTGAAGACATTCTAGACATTCAGATCTTCTCTACGATGAATGATAATCTGAAAGGTAAGGTCAAAATCAACAGTGAAGAACTTAGAGAAGTTGATTACTCTTTGGAAGTAGTGAAGAATAAAATTGCTCTCCAAAAAGAACACATGATGAATTTGGAGAAGCGAGACAAGGAAGAGATTGACAGAAAGCGAGCAAAAATTGCTGAATATCAGCAAAAGGAAACTGATAATAGCACTATTGTTGCAAACATAACACAACAAATCGAAAAACTTAATAAAGATATGCAGGACTATCAAGAGTCCAGTGCAAAACTTAGTAAGTTAAACACATACTTGATTAAGTTAACACATAAGTTGAACACATGTAAGAAAGAACATGAGTTCTTTGAAGACAATCATGTGTGTCCTGTGTGTACACAAGATCTAGCAGATGACTTCAGAAAAGAAAAGATTGCTAGTGGTAAAAATAAAGTTAATGAGATGACTATTGGGTGGAATGATCTCAATACTGCTATCGAACAAGAAGAAAATAGGTTTGCGAAATTTACTGAACTATCTACAGAAGTAAACGAACTCAACACTAGTCTCAATCAAACTAACTACGAGATTACTTCTATTAGAAAAACTATCAATGATATCAATCAAGAGATTGATGATCTGACTAAAGACAATGCTGATGCGAAAGCAGAGTATGAAACACTGAAGTCTCTTGTAGGAGAGAAGAAAGAGTTAGCATCTCAGTTAGAGGAATGTAGAAAAGATAAAGATACATTAAGTGTTGCATCTAAACTTCTCAAAGACAGTGGTATTAAAACTAGAATTATCAAGACCTATCTTCCTACGATGAATAAGATGATTGGTCATTATCTTCAGAGTATGGAGTTTTATGTAAACTTTACTCTCGATGAGAACTTTGAAGAAACAATTAAATCTAGATACCGTGATGTTTTTTCGTATGAGTCTTTCAGTGAAGGAGAAAAAGCTCGTATTGATATCGCTCTGTTGCTTACTTGGCGTTCTATTGCTAAGCTCAAGAATTCTGTGGATACTAACCTCTTGATTCTGGACGAGATCTTTGATGGATCTCTTGACCAATCTGGTAGTTCTGAGTTAAGCTGGATCTTAAGAAACTTTGATGATCGAACTAATGTATTCGTAATCTCTCATAAAGAGTCTATGAATGATAAGTTTGAGAGAACAATCATTGTAGAGAAACCAAAGAACTACAGTACGCTCCATGAATATTGATTTTACTCCATTCTTCTCATCGGGGTATGTGCATACAGAATTATCACCAGAAGTTAGAGAAGAAATTAATGAGTTAATTTGGACCGCAGATAGAAAACAGAAGATGAGACTTTCTGGTGTGCAGACAGATAACTGGATGCTACCAAACGCACGAGATCTTCTTTCACCTATAGTTTCAGAACTAGTAGAATCTTACAAAGTTACACATAAAGAATTGACTGATGAGTATGAACAAGAAGTTCAAAAAACAATCAGACCTAGGTATAATTTTGATTCATATACTGTAGATGTTCCGTGGGTTAATATTACTGAAAGGTATATGTACAACCCACCACATAATCACCAGGGTGTTTATAGTTGGGTTATCTTCCATGATATTCCATACTCACTAGAAGAAGAAAGAAAGGATTATAGGATTTCGATGTCCAATCAACCATACCCAGGATGTTTTTACTTTGTGCATCCTACACATTCTGGACATACATATATTCAAAATATTGAGATTGATTATCGGTCTAATGGACATATGATATTATTCCCAGCAAGGATCTATCACGGAGTACATCCATATTATTCGACTGATAAAACTAGAATTAGTTTAGCAGGCAATGTGACGCTTTAGAAACTGGTCCGACTGGGGTTCACCTAGTCGGATCTTTGTGTATCATATATGCATAACAAACAACACGTCATGCATACCCAAGAAATCAAAGGCAACCTCGCTCGTCTCCTTGCTACCGAGAATCTTATCGTAGAGCATCGCAAGACTCCTACAGCATCCTTTGACGTGGATCGTCGTGTGCTTACCCTTCCCATGTGGGACAATGCTTCTGGTGTTGTGTACGACATGCTTGTCGGTCATGAGGTAGGTCATGCTCTCTTCACTCCTAATGAAGACTGGCGTGATGTTGCAGACTGCCCTAAAGACTTTGTGAACGTCATTGAAGATGCTCGCATCGAGAAACTGATGAAGCGTAAGTTCCCTGGTCTTCGTAAGTCTTTCAATGGTGGTTACAAGGAACTGAATGATAAGGACTTTTTTGCTATTGCTGATCAAGATATCAGCAAGTTCAGTCTGATTGACCGTATCAACCTGCATTTCAAGATTGGTGCTAGTGCAATGATCCCCTTCTCTATTGAGGAGCAGGTGTTTGTTGCTCGCACTGATGTTGCTGAGACCTTTGAAGAAGTGCTGCAGATTGCTGTTGATGTACATAACTTTAGCAACAAAGTTGAAACTCCCATGACTCATGAGGAGATGCTTGAGGAAGCAGCTAAGCGTGAAAATGAAAGCACCGATGACGAACAACCTGAGCAGCAACAGCAGCAAGAGGGTGAAAGCGATCAGAGTGCAGAAGATATGCCTGCACCCCAGTCTTCTAATGCTCCAACTCAGCAGCAAAACTGGGATGATGATGAGGAAGAAGAAACTGATGATGTAGATAACATGAGTGAGGGTGGTGATACCTCAAAAACTCAACGTGCTTTTGATCAAGCATCTGAGGATTTGTCTTCACGTCATAGTAGAAATCCAATTTATGTTGAGATTCCTGAAGCAATTGACCTAGATAATCATGTTGTTGATTGGACTGTACTTCATAACTGGATTGATTCTCAAGCAGTCGATGTGGAAAATTATGAGTTTGTGGACAACCAATACTATGAGTTCCGTAAGCAATCTCAAAAGGAGGTAAACTATCTTGTTAAAGAGTTTGAGTGTCGTAAGTCTGCTGACGCTTACGCTCGTGCTAGTCAATCTAAGACTGGTGTGCTTGATACTACAAAGTTACACACTTATCGTTATAACGAAGATCTCTTCAAAAAAGTAACTGTTCTTCCTGATGGTAAGAATCATGGTTTGCTTTTCCTTCTTGACTGGTCTGGTTCCATGGCGAATGAGATCCTTGCAACTGTTAAACAAGTTCTGAATTTGACTGCATTTTGTAAGAAAGTTCAGATCCCATTTGAAGTTTATGCATTCACTAATGAGTGGTATGCTGCTAAGCGAGCAATGTCTGAAGACCCTGGTGCTGACTTGTCTTACGAGCGCACTGGTGTTAAGAAGAACACTGTACACATTGATCCTAATCACTTTCACATGATGAACTTTGTTTCATCTCGTTCTAACGCTCGTGAGTATGAGCGTCAGTGTAAGAATCTTTTCCGTGAAGCATGTTGCTACAGGTATCATGTTCGTTACAGTGCTACCTTTGGTGTTGGGTTGTCTGGTACTCCTTTGAATGAAGCTATCGTGATGCTTAACTACATCATCCCTGAGTTCAAAAAACAGAACGATTTGCAGAAAGTGAATGTCTGTATCTTGACTGATGGTGAAGCACAAGCTGTTGCATATGGTCAGGAGATCTGGCTTGATCACAAAGATGAGTACAAAGTTACTGCTCGCCGTATTGACTGGTATCAGATTCTCCGTGATCGTAAGACTGGTCGCGTTTATAATGCATTTGATTATGATAATGTTACCAACATCTTTATTCAGCAAGTGCGTGATCGTCACCCAGGTGTAAATGTTATTGGTTTCCGTGTTCTTGCTGGTAATCAACTGCAGAATTTCGTTGGTCGTTTTGCATCTTTTGAAGGATATTCAAAGATTCAGAAACAATGGAAGAAAGAGAAGTCTGTTGTGATTCCTACACCCAAGGCGTTCACTGCTTTGTACGCTATCTCTAACAACTCTTTGAGTGAAGATACAGAATTCAAAGTTGAGTGTGGCGCTAAGAAGGGAGAAATCTCTCGCGCATTTAAGAAGATGCTTGGTAGCAAATCCACAAACAAGAAACTACTCAGTTCTTTCATTGAGTATGTCGCTTGACGAACTGTCCACATGGGGTCGCTAGTGACCCCACTAAACCCTATACTATATTCATCAACACAAAACACACATGCCTTTCGCTCCCGTTCCCGTTTCAACTCAAGATCTCGTTTCTTACCTTACCGACAACTGCGGTACTGAGGTAAATACGAAGCAACTGTTTGAAGCGTCCGAGCACTTCAACTGCTCTCTCGCTACTGTAAAGAAGCGTCTTAAGGATTACAAACGCGGCATCGGCAAGTGGGACTTGACCGTTCAGGAACGCCTTGAGAAATCTCTTGCTGCTCCTGCCGCGATGCCTGCTATTGAGCAGAACCTTATTCCATCTAAAGATCCTAATTATGTTCCCTTCGGAAACTACAGCGACATCAAGAAGATTCTTCAGTCTCGTATCTTCTATCCTACTTTTATCACTGGTCTCTCAGGAAACGGTAAAACTTTCTCTGTTGAGCAAGCATGTGCTGCTCTAAATAGGGAGTTGATTCGTGTGAATATCACCATTGAAACTGACGAGGATGATCTTATTGGTGGGTTCCGTCTTGTTAATGGCGAAACTGTGTGGCACAATGGACCTGTCGTCGAAGCTTTGGAGAGGGGAGCTGTACTTCTTCTAGACGAAGTGGATCTCGCCTCTAACAAGATCCTGTGTCTCCAATCTATTCTTGAAGGTAAGGGTGTATTCCTGAAGAAAACTGGTCGTTATGTACAACCCAAGGAGGGTTTCAATGTTATTGCAACTGCAAATACTAAGGGTAAAGGCAGCGATGACGGTCGCTTTATTGGAACCAATGTTCTCAATGAGGCATTCCTTGAGCGTTTTGCGCTGACCTTTGAGCAAGAGTATCCTACCCCTGCTACCGAGAGCAAGATCTTGAAGATGGTTGCTACTTCTCTTGCAATTGCTGATGAAGAGTTCTGCACCAACCTTTCTACGTGGGCAGACATCATCCGTCGCACTTTCCGTGATGGTGGTGTTGATGAAGTGATCTCCACTCGTCGTCTTGTTCACATCATGCGAGCATTTGCTATCTGGGGTGACCGTATGAAAGCAATCAAAGTTTGCGTCAATCGTTTCGATGATGAGACTAAGCAATCTTTTATCGAACTCTATGATAAGATTGATGCTGGTGTAGACCTGAACCAAGAGGAGGAGTCTGAAGATGCATGAGCATATTCGCAACATGCTAGGTAGGGTTGTAGCATTGCGGGGCACTCAAGCCCGCACTGCTAAGATCCTTGGTGGCGACGGCATGGAACTTTACATGCAATCGATTGACGGAACCGTCTTTAAGTGCTACCATGATAATATTGAGTACATCTATGAACGTTGAGATGAGTTTCAAATATAATGAAGATGCTCTACTCCAAGAGCTACGTGATTACATTGCTGGAACGTACAACCAGCATTACTCCTCAGGTAACGACAGCATTCAAACGCTAGATCTTATTGAGGCATGTGGAGACGCTGAAGCATTCTGCAGATCTAATATTCTGAAGTATGCTTCTCGTTATGATCGGAAAGGAACTGCCCGTCGTGATATCGTGAAGATCCTTCACTACGGTTTGCTGTTACTGTATTTTTCTGATCAATCCACTAAGCGTGAGGAGTACCCCAATCGATGACTATGACCCCTACATCTACGAAGACATTAACTATTTCTGAGGAAACGTATCAGATCCTCGTAAACTTCTCGACTATTAATTCTTCGATTGTTTTCAAGAAGGGGAATCTGATTCGTACAATTGCTAACGCAGAAAATATTCTTGGTGAGTATGTCTCTGAGGAATACATTCCTCAAGACTTTGCTATCTATGATCTCTCTGAGTTTATTTCTGCTATCGGTATTTGTGCGCGAGATAATTCTCTTCCAACATTGCACTTTGATAACGATGACTATGTGACTATCAAAGGTGGTAATCTTTCTATCAGGTATTACTTCAGTGATCCTCAGATTACTTTGAAGGTTGCACCCGAGAAGGAAGTTAAGTTCCCTGGATCAAACATTTCATTCACTATTAATCAAAGTGATCTAAAAAACTTGCGTGATGCTCTCGCCAAGTTCAACCTTCCCGAAGTTCTATTCAGATCTCGTGATGGTAAAGTTACTGTACATGGTGTTGATACTGAGAATGCAACTAGTAATACATTCTGGATGGATTTCCCTGGCGGACAATCTACAGGAGATTTTGATCTGACTCTAAACACTGAGAACTTGCGTGTTGCGAGAAACTATGACTATCATGTTAAAGTTTCTGAGCACTTGCTGAGTGAGTGGGCAGTTGTTGGACCTACTAAAGATTTGCAATTGAAGTATTACATCGCACTGGAGCCTAAATGAAGAGAGATTTTCTCTGGGTGGAGAAATACCGCCCAACTAAAATTGATGAATGCATTCTCCCTGAAGGATCTAAGAAATCCTTTCAGGGTTTTCTTGACCAGGGAGAGATTCCTAACCTGCTTCTAAGCGGTCCTGCTGGTGTTGGAAAGACAACGGTTGCTCGTGCCCTCTGTGATCAGTTAGGCGCTTCCTACCTGCTTATAAACGGGTCTGACGAGGGTCGTTCTATCGATACCATCCGAAACAAGGTCAAACAGTTTGCTACTAGCATCTCACTGACCTCTAGCGCTGCCCACAAGGTGGTTATTCTGGACGAGGCAGACAACATGACCTATGACGTTCAGATGATCCTTAGAGCGTCCATTGAGGAGTATCACAGCAACTGTAGGTTTATCTTTACTTGTAACTTCATCAACAAACTGATTGATCCTATCAAGTCACGTTGCACTGTTGTTGATTTTACGATCAAACCTTCTCACAAAGAGAAACTGCAGGAGCAGTTCTTCTATCGCATCCGTGATATCCTCACAAAGGAAGAGATCAAGTATGAAGATAAGATCATCGCCAAACTTATCAGGAGATACTATCCAGACTGGCGTCGTCTTCTGAATGAAGCACAAAGGTTTGCATCTTCAGGTGAGATTGATGCAGGCATTCTTGTAGATATTGCAGACATCAATATCGATGATTTGATTAGAGCGATGAAAGATCGTAACTATTCTACAGTCAAGAACTGGGTTACCCAGAACATGGATCATGATCCCTATATGGTGATGCGAAAGATCTATGATGTTCTGTACAAACATGCTAGCAATGCTAGTATCCCTAACTGTGTACTGATTATTGCAAAGTATCAGTATCAAATTCAATTTGTCGCAGACCAAGAGATTAATACTCTTGCCTGCCTTACGGAGATTATGCTAGATGGAGTTGAGTGGAAGTCTAATGCAAGTACCAAGTAATACTGAACTGATTCATTACAAGATTCAGGCAGCGATGCGTGAGCATCATTTTAATGAAGACCAAATGAAGTATCTAGGAGAACGAGATGGAGAACACTGGTATCGAATCGGAGGAGAACATGAAGTCCCCGTTTCAGCTCTTGAAGAGTTCGAGTTTCTCGGGGAAGTTGACCCCACCGAGGAAGAAAACAACACCTAAAAATGTAAAGGAAGCTCATGAAGCTCTTTTTCATGCTACAATGAACTTGCCTGAAGCTGCAGCACATTGCGGCATGACTCAAAAGGAGTTAAAAATGACCTTCTTTGAATACCTTAAGTACAATGAGCCAAACTTTGAAGTCACTAAAGACACCTCTTCGCTACCCAGGGGGCAAAAGCAGGGCGCTAGCAAACCTGTTCCGATTCCTCCCCGACCTTTCCCAGGTAACGGAGTATCGTGAACCTTTTTTGGGTGGCGGTAGTGTAGCCCTTGAGGTTACTAAACGTTATCCCAAACTAAACATTTGGGTAAATGATCTGTACGAACCTCTGACGAACTTCTGGAAAACTTTGCAGGACGATGGGTACAAAATGTACAAGCGTCTACAAGAACTGAAGTCTAGGTATCCAGATCAAGAATCTGCAAAAGGATTATTTTTAGAAGCAAAGGAATTAGTAAATGACGATACCGTATCCCATCTATATCGCGCTTGTGCTTTCTACATTATTAACAAGTGCTCTTTTTCTGGTCTCACTGAGTCCAGCTCCTTCTCCAAGCAAGCGTCTGATTCCAATTTCTCAATGCGTGGAATTGAGAAACTACCTGGATATACGCAACTAATTCAAAATTGGAAGATTACGAATGGTCGCTATCAACAGCTTCTCACGGACGACAGGTCCATCTTCACATATCTCGATCCCCCCTACGAAATTGGATCCAACCTTTATGGTAAGCGTGGAAACATGCACAAGGGATTCGACCATGATGGGTTTGCTACTATTTGTGACCGCTTTATCGGTCCTCAACTTATATCTTATAATTCGTCTCAACTTATTCGTGAGAGGTTCGAGGGGTGGACAGTAGCAGAATTTGCACACACTTACACCATGCGCTCCGTGGGGAGTTATAATACAGATCAAGCGTCACGTAAGGAACTAGTCCTTTTTAACTATGAAGTGTGAAGTCACTCTATTCGTTGCAGGCAAAGTCTTCAAGGAAGAAGTCTATGCCCGCAACTACCAAGAAGCAAGAGAAGTCGCTCTCGCTCGTAACCCTAACGCTAAGGTAGTGGGGGTAAACGCTAAGTTCTAATGTGGAGACTATGGTGCAAGGCACTCGGAGCAAAGGAGGGTCGTAATGACCGAGAGGCAAATTGTGTGGGCGGTATACGGACTGTTATACTTCTCGCTTATCTCGTTACTAATTGTTTTATTGTGGCGGGGGTAATTAGACACTGGAATAATAACCAAACATGGGAAAACAAAGAGACAATGCAATCTGGGATTTGCTCACAAGTATAAACCAGACAAAGAAGAATCTTATTGATGTAGATCCTTCACTGGAGAAAAAATATAATACTTGGCTCATTAATAAAGCATTGTCTGGTCATACAGATGCTATCTTGTTCGTCAATGAAATGAACAAGAACTGGCATCTGGACAAGAAGTTACAGTATGACTTTTATATAAATACTTTACGACCAAGGTTTCGTAAGAATTACTTTGGGAAAAAAGAGTCGATTGATTACCTTGATGATGTAAAAGAATACTTTGGTTACAGTTATACCAAAGCTCTTGAAACTATCAGGATTCTATCACTAGACGATTTAGAAACCATACGTAAATTATTAGATAAAGGTGGAATGAGATGAGTGTTGAGACTGTCGTCCAGTGGAAGCAATCTGATATGATTGAAGTGGTTCTAAAAGAACCAGATGACTTCCTAAAAGTACGTGAAACTCTAACAAGAATTGGAGTTGCATCACGTAAAGAAAGAAAAATCTATCAGTCCTGTCATATTCTGCATAAGCAGGGCAAGTATTATATTGTACACTTCAAAGAACTGTTCGCCTTGGACGGCAAGAGTGCAAACATTACAGAGAATGATGTTCAACGTAGGAACAGAATTGCACAGTTGTTGTGTGACTGGGGTCTACTAAACATTGTTGAACCAGATAGTGTTGGTGAGTTAGCACCACTCAATCAGATCAAAGTTATTTCATTTAAAGAAAAAGGTGAGTGGACATTAGAATCCAAATACAATATTGGAAAGAAAAAAGTCTAGGAAACCGTAATGATAGAGGGGGTTCTCAACACCCCCTTTTTTTATGCTATCCTGTTAAATATTAGTGTGATGCCTAACGGGTCACATTAAACATATGTCGCTTTTAGGAGGACAATCATGGTAGACTTTAATATCTATTCGCCATTTTCTTTAGGATTCGATGAGACATTCAGTAGACTTGAAGCTCTTGCGGGAGCTGGAACAAACTATCCACCGTACAATGTTATTAACGGACGTGATGGTAGAACCACTTTGGAAATCGCTCTTGCTGGATTTTCAAGCGAAGATATCCGAGTGGAGACAGAACGAAATGTTCTGACTGTTTCTGCAAAGAAAGCACCTAGAGACAAAGACAGGGCATACGCTCACCAAGGTATCTCATACAGAACCTTTTCCAAGAACTGGCAGTTAGGATCTGATGTAGTAGTTGAGAACGTCAAATTCACTGACGGATTACTCATCGTTGATCTGAAGAAGGAACTGCCCGAGAAGGAAAAAAGGAAACTCTGGTTTGGTGAGGAATGATTCCCTTCCCGCGAGGCTTGCAAGCCTCGCTTTTTTAGTATATAATAAAATGTGGATTGAGGAAAGACCATGAGCATCAAACTCTGTGTGCTCTCGGATGGGGTGAGAGTGATCGGTGACTTCTATGAAGTTACTAATACTTTTAAAAAAGTAGTTGGTTATGCAATCATCCATCCTCAAATCATTTCCATGACTAGAACTGTTCCTTCGACCATTGGTAAACAAACCAATGAATCTCAGTTCAATGTTCAATTTTCACCTTGGAATCCATTTGCAAAGAATCAGTTCTTTAAGTTGAACATGGATCGAGTTGTAAGTGTAAACGATCCGCGTGAGGACATTAAACAAATCTATCAGGAACAGTTCTATGTGGAAAATTATCTTGATGAACTAATACCCGACGAACCTTTGGAGAGAATTATCTATGACGATTCAAGTCGTTAATATGAAATATACGGGGCAACTGATTATTACTGATCTTGCTAACGTATGGGAAAGTGAGGAGGCAAAGGATGAAGGCAAACCCCCTGTATGTCTTTCGTTCGCTAAACCTTATGTACTTGAAATCGACAGTCTGACTGACGATGGTTATAATCTACGCATGAGCAAGTGGAATCCTTTTACGGATGAAGCAGCGTTTCAAGTTGCGTTTGATCTAGTCACTACTATTAGTGAACCCAAAGCAGCAATTGTTGAGGCATATACTAATCGTCTCACACAAGACGCAAACGATAACACACCAGACTCTCTAAAAGATGGACAAGAAACTACTAAAGATTCAAAGTGAACCTTGGATTGTTGCCGAGGTAGAGGCGGTTGAAGATGCTGTCCTGGGAGAACCAGACTGCATTCTCATCAACCCCAAGACGGTTGACGGAGAGAAGTGGCCTAAGTTTTCTGACGATACTGAGGTTGCGCTCCGTTCATCTGATATAATTGTAATGGTTAACGCTTCCGAAGAAGTTTCTAAAGAGTATTTGTCTGAATGAAGTTTTACACAAACGTTGAGCAAGCAGGAAACAACCTGCTAGTTCGTGGATATGAAGGTGGGCAGGCTTTCAGTGAAAAGGTTAAGTTTAACCCTACACTGTACCTGCCCACTTCTAATTTCTCTAAGTGGAGGACACTGGAGGGGCAGTGTGTGGAACCTATGAAACAAGGAACCATCTCTGATGCAAAGGAGACCATCCAACGATACCGTGATGTAACCAACATGGAAGTGTATGGTAACACACGGTATTTGTATCAGTATATTGCTGAGGAATATCCAGCGGATCAAGTTCAGTTTGATCCTAAACAGATCCGTGTGTTCAACGTTGATATTGAGACTGCTGCAGAGAATGGTTTCCCAGACATCGAGACTGCGGACCAGGAGATTCTTGCTATCTCATTGAAAGATTCTCATACTGGTCGCATCATTGTGTTTGGTGCTCGTCCTTTTGATAATAAAGATCCTCAAGTTGATTACTTGCACTTCAGAACTGAGAACGGAATGCTCCAAGCGTTCCTAGAGTATTGGATTGAAAACTACCCTGACGTTATTACTGGTTGGAATGTACAGCTTTTTGATATTCCCTATATTGCTGGGCGTATTGATCGGGTACTTGGTGATAGGTATACTCGTTTTCTTAGCCCGTGGCGTCTTATTTCTAGACGTGAGATTTACATCAAAGGACGGAAGCAGATTGCCTATGATCTTCCAGGGATTGCTACTCTGGATTATCTTGAGTTATACAGAAAGTTTACGTACTCTAATCAAGAATCTTACAAACTTGACTACATCTGTTCTGTCGAACTCGGAGAGAAAAAACTAGATCACTCTGAGTACGATACATTCAAAGAGTTCTATCAGAATGACTGGCAGAAGTTTATTGAGTACAACATCCACGACGTTCGTCTGGTTGATAAACTTGATAATAAGATGAAGTTACTTGATCTTGCATTCACTATGGCTTATGATGCTAAGGTGAATTATGAAGATGTGTTTTCACAAGTTCGCATGTGGGATAACTATATCTACGTGGAACTTCTTAAGAGAAAGATTGCGATCCCTCCTAAGAAAGAAAGCGCAACCAAGACCGAGAAGTATGCAGGTGCATATGTCAAGGAACCGATTCCAGGAATGTATGATTGGGTGGTCTCTTTTGACCTTAATAGCCTATATCCTCATCTTATTATGCAGTACAACATCTCTCCCGAGACGCTCCAGGACGCTAGACATCCAGCGGCAACAGTTGATAAGATACTTGATAAACAGGTAGATATCGATGGTCAGTTTGCTGTATGTGCTAACGGTGCTCAGTACCGTAAAGACATGCATGGATTTCTGCCTCAGATGATGCAGAAAATGTACGACGAGCGTGTTGTCTTTAAGAAAAAGATGATCGCAGCTAAAAAAGAATATGAAAAAAATCCGTCCGTTGAACTTACCAACGAAATATCCAGATGTAACAACATCCAGATGGCTAAGAAGATTAGTCTTAATAGTGCTTATGGCGCTATCGGTAACGAGCATTTTCGTTATTACAAACTCGCTAACGCAGAAGCAATCACCCTGTCTGGACAAGTCTCAATCCGCTGGATTGAGAACAAGATGAATTCTTATCTAAATAAACTACTCTCTACAGACAAGGAGGATTACGTCATTGCATCAGACACTGACTCAATCTATCTTAATCTCGGACCTCTTGTTAATAAATTTCTTGGTCATAAGTCTGGCGACAAAGCAGCAGTTGTTGGGTTACTTGATAAGATCTGCCAGGAGAAACTGGAACCTTTTATCGAACGTTCATACGAAGAACTGGCGCATTACGTTTCGGCGTATGACCAGAAAATGCAGATGAAACGTGAGAACATCGCTGATCGTGGTATCTGGACTGCGAAGAAGCGATACATTCTTAATGTATGGGATAGTGAAGGTGTCCGTTACAAGGAACCTAAACTGAAGATCATGGGACTGGAGACCGCCAGGTCTTCTACACCTGCATACTTCAGAACAAAGCTCTATGATGCTTTCAAGATGATCGTTACTAAGACTAACGATGATCTTATTAAATACGTGGAAGAGACAAAAAGAGAAGCATGTTCACAAGACTATTCTCAGATCTCTTTTCCTCGTGGTGTAAATGGGTTGGATAAGTATCGCAGTAAATCTAACATCTATGAGAAGGGAACACCTATTCATGTTAGGGGTGCGCTATTGTACAACCATTATGTTCGACAAAACAAAGTCGATAACAAATACCAAATAATTCAGGAAGGCGAGAAGATCAAGTTTGTCTATCTAAAAATGCCTAACCCTATCATGGAAAACTGTATCTCATATTTCACTGAGATCCCAAAGGAGTTTGGGTTGGACAAATACATTGATTACAGTCTGCAGTTCGACAAGTCGTTCTTGAAACCTCTTGAGAATGTGCTAGAATGTATTGGTTGGACAAGCAAGAAGACCGTCACCCTTGGGAGATTCTTTGGATGAGTAAAAAGGTTTTTGTTGTTACATGGACCAACTCTGTCGTAGGACAAGTAGGTTCAGAAGACATCAAATGTTTTGAGAACTACAACACTGCTCTTGGTTTTGCTAAACTAATGAAGCAGTCTTATACTTATGTAAACTTATTTGAGGACGAAGCAACACAATGGGATTCTTAGATACCGTAATTAAAGACAGTGGAAACGAATTTGCTGCAAGAGTTAGTGAAGGGGTCGCTGCTGGGGACATCACAAGTTATATTGATACTGGTTCTTATATTTTCAATGCCCTGGTTAGTGGTTCGATTTATGGAGGTCTTCCTTCCAACAAAGTTACAGCTCTCGCTGGTGAATCAAGCACGGGAAAGACTTTTTTTGCTCTTTCTGTCGTTCGTAATTTCCTCGATCTTAATCCTACAGGTGGAGTCATTTACTTTGAGTCTGAGTCAGCGATTTCTAAATCAATGATTGAAGAACGAGGCATTGATTCTAATCGTATGATCATGATGCCTGTAGCTACTATTGAAGAGTTCCGTACACAGGCGTGTCGTATCCTAGATAAGTATCTGAAAGAACCTAAGGAGGAACGTGTGCCTATGCTGTTCGTCTTGGACAGTCTTGGTATGCTCTCCACCACCAAAGAGATGGAGGACGTTGCTAACGATAAGCAGGTACGAGACATGACTAAGAGTCAGTTGATCAAAGGTGCCTTCCGTGTGCTAACATTGAAACTCGGTCAAGCAAACGTACCTATGCTGGTTACTAACCATACATATGATGTGATCGGTTCCTATGTTCCTACCAAGGAAATGGGCGGCGGTACAGGTCTGAAGTATGCTGCTTCTACTATCATCTATCTTACCAAGAGTAAAGAACGTGATAGTAAAAAGGATGTTATTGGTAACATTATCAAATGCGAGGCGAAAAAGTCTCGTCTAACAATCGAAGGGAGTAAAGTTGCAACACGTCTATTTTTTGACGAGCGAGGTCTTGACCAATACTACGGCTTATTGGAACTGGGTATCGAGCACGGAATCTTCGGGAAGAACGGCAATAGGGTTCTTATTGGGGAATCTTCCGTTTATCCTTCTGCTGTACTTGCTGATCCCGAAAAATACTTTACCCCCGAAGTCATGATGAAACTAGATAAGGCAGCAGAAAAGGAGTTCGCTTATGGCAACTGAGAGGATCGAAGAAACTATTGTTCGTAACCTCTTATGCAACGAAGACTACTACAGAAAAGTAATCCCTCATCTTGATATAGATTACTTTGAACAAGTAGTAGATAGAACTATCTTTGAAGAGATTAAGGACTTCTCTGGTAAGTATGAACAGTTGCCTACGAAAGAGGTTCTTAGAATTAGTTTAGGACAAAGAAGTGATGTTACTGATGATACGTACAAGAGCTCTCTTGACCAGATTTCTTCGTATACTGAGGAATGGGTTGACTTTGACTGGCTCATTGATGCGACGGAGAAATGGTGTCAAGAACGCGCCATCTACAACGCACTCATGGAGTCGATCAAAATCGCAGATGGAAGCGATTCAAAGATATCAAAGGATGCGATCCCCTCAATACTACAGAACGCTCTTAGCGTATCGTTTGATGAACACATAGGACATGACTACATAGAATCTGCCGATGCCCGCTACGAGTTTTACCACAGAGATGAAGAAAAAATCCCGTTTGATCTTGAAAAGTTCAACTACATTACAAAAGGTGGTCTGCCTAACAAGACTCTCAATGTCGCACTTGCTGGCACAGGCGTCGGCAAGTCTCTATTCATGTGCCACATGGCTAGTGCCGCACTCCTGCAGGGGCGCAACGTACTCTACGTTACACTTGAGATGGCAGAGGAGAAGATTGCTGAACGAATTGACGCAAACTGTCTCAACATCAATATCAAAGATCTAACTGATGTTCCACAGGTAATGTTCAGATCTAAGATTGCTGATCTCCAACGTAAGACTACAGGCAAACTTATCATCAAAGAATATCCTACAGCATCTGCACATGCTGGACACTTCCGTTCTTTGTTGAATGATCTGACCTTGAAAAAATCATTCAAACCTGATATAATTTTTATTGATTACCTTAACATCTGCGCCAGTGTTCGATACAAGGGTGCTATTGTGAATTCCTACACATACGTTAAGGCAATTGCTGAAGAACTCAGAGGTCTTGCCTGTGAGTTTGATGTACCCATTGTCTCCGCAACGCAAACTACAAGGTCTGGTTATGGTAACAGTGAGGTTGAACTAACAGATACGTCTGAGAGTTTCGGTCTTCCTGCTACTGCAGACCTTATGTTTGCGCTAATCTCTACTGAAGAGTTGGAAGGTGAGGGTAAGTTGTTGGTCAAGCAACTCAAAAATCGATATAATGATCTAACTTCTAACAGAAAATTTGTGGTTGGTATTGATCGTTCTAAGATGAAACTCTTTGACGTTGACGATTCTCAGAACACACTGATTACAGAAGTTGCTGAAGAAGAAGTCGCAGACTCTTTCGATTCTCTCAAAAAGAATCAAGCACGACTTTCCAAATTTGCTGAATGGAACTACTAGATTATGTAAAGAAGTATCGTCTCCCTGAAGACATACTAGATTATCACTTCACTTTAGAGTTTGAAAAGTGGGCACGGCATCAATGGTATGCTCCTGGTCAAGGACATCACCATGAGGATAATGACCCAGAAATTAATTACATCTGTGATAGTGATGCTCACAATATTTTTACACCAGTAATATATGATCTAGTAAAAGGATATAGTCGTGAGGTTTCTCCTGACGACATGATAAAATTTGTGAGTCCTCCCCGCTTGAATAAGTATTGTGAGGGAGATTTCATGAAAGAACATGCAGATTTAATCTATTCATTGTTTAGATCTGCTTCACCAGAACAACAGGGTGTACCTGTGTTGAGTATTATCACTGATGTTAGTGAAAAATACACTGGTGGACAGTTCATCATCTGTGGACAGGACATGGAAATGACCCCAGGTGATGTTATAATATTTCCGTCTGCATTCATGTACAGACATGAAGTCCTTCCTGTGACTTCTGGAACACGAATCTCTATTGTTAATTGGGCATGGTAACTATGACTACTTCTACACCTAAAGTTGATTACGACAAATATCTTAAGTTTGTTGATCAGGTAACTAGTTTTCCTTCAAAGGATACTGACGAGTTTGTTGCTCGCATCCGTGATCTGGAGGAGAAAGGTGTAAACATTGAGCGTCTTCTGACTGCAGCTGTTGGTATCACCGCTGAAGGTGGTGAGTTTACTGAGATTGTAAAGAAGATTGCATTCCAAGGAAAAGAACTGTCTGATGACGTGAAGACTCACCTTGTAAAAGAAATGGGTGATGTGTTCTGGTATCTCGCTCAAGCATGTATCGCACTGGATGTAGATTTCCAGACTGTTGTAGTGACTAACATGATGAAACTTGCAGCACGATACCCCGAAGGCACGTTCAACATCATGCAATCGGAAGTTCGGAAAGAAGGAGACATCTGATTTCTGCCCCCTCACTAAATAAGTGGGGGGTCTTTTTTTATGGCGGCACAGAAGGGTTTTATTTACGAGGAGAATACCGCTGATTTTCTAAAACCAGCAGGAATTGTGCCGCAGAATTTTATGCCTGCTGGAGCAGGACACGATCAACCTGATTTGATGATCCAGTTCAATGGTAAAGAAGCTGGATTGGAACTAAAGATCAACCAGGCATCGTTTGGATCTCTTGTGTTGCATTTCTATAGAGAACAACAACTAAAAGGTAACAACCCATGGTCTTGGGGATCTATCGGAGCAGATGAGAAAGAAAAATTATTCTTACAAGACCTTGGAACTAGACTAAAAGTTCTAGATGAGATTAAAAAGAACTGGACTAAGACACCACATCTAATTCAAGATAGACAGAAGTTGTGGAACACTCCAGCAATGAAAAAAATTTATACCAAGATGGGACCTAGAGGTCGGTATGGATTTGATAAGAAAAATTTTGAAGACTTCAGAATTGATATTAGTGCTAGAGAAATTGAGAGTTATTATAACCTGAAGGATACATATTATATTCAAGTAGGAACTCATGGTTTCTTCTTACTTGGTAGTAGAGATCCATTGAAATTGAATCAGTCAAACAGAGAACGTGGACTGAAACCAATTCCTCAGTTTTCTGCTTCATGTAATTCCACTGCTCGTATTAGATGTCAGTCTAAAGGCGTCACAAAAGCAGAGCAGAGGTTTGTACAAACTGGTGATATTTTTGGACCTAATGGTTATCAGTTTACCTTTGAGTTACAAGTCAAGGGTTTAAAAAAATCTCCATATAATATTGCACCTCTTGCTGCAAGAAGTGTCGTGCCTAACAAAGACAAAGCAACTCTAGAATTTCTGCAGTAATGTCTAACATCAAGCAACTAAAACACTTAGAACACTTAGAAGATGAGATGCTGAACTACGGTGTCGCTGGATGTAAGGCAGCAGTATCATTCTTAGAGGAACTAAAGAAGATGCTGGGTCAGCAGGACAGTGGTGGATTCATGCAGACTAAGTGGGACGGTGCTCCCTCTGTTGTTTGTGGTGTAAATCCAGAGAACGGTATGTTCTTTGTCGGTACAAAATCTGTCTTCAATAAAACAGAACCAAAAATTTTGTATTCTGAAGCAGAAGTTGATATGTTGTACAGTGGAGACTTAGCAGAGAAACTAAAGTATTCTCTCAGGTATTTCAGTGAACTTGGTATTGAAGGTGTGGTCCAAGGTGACCTGCTATTTACAACTGATCTAAGGAGAGAAACAATTGATGGAGAAAACTTATACACATTTAGACCTAATACAATTACCTATGGTATTCCAGTTGATCATCCAATTGGAGTTAAAGCGGGCAGAGCAAAGATCGGCGTAGTATTTCATACACACTACACTGGTACTGAACTAGCATCGATGCAAGCAAGAGCTGGTGCTGATGTAAAAGAATCTGCTGATGCATTAGTAGTAAAAAATGATACACCTATGCATAAAGTTGGTATGACTCGTGTTGAGATGACCAAGTTTAATAATTCAATTAAAAAAATTGAACGTATGTGTATAACCTGTGGTGATTTCTTGAATGAATTGGTCGATGCTCAGGGTAAAACTGGTGACGCAAAGTTTCACATCTCTTCTTTCTTAAAACCATTCTTTAATGATGAGATCAAGAACGCTAGAGCGATAGGAAACATATCACAAACTCTAGAAAATCTTGCTAATTTTTACCATGCAAAAACATCAAAGGAGTTAGCAAAGATTAAGACAGAGAAAAACCTTGTCGCTAAAAGAAATCTTGTGTACAAGAGTGAAAACTATCTCATGGAAAATGAGGCTAAGTTCAAAGCAATGCTTGCACTCTATAAAGAACTGCAAGCAGTGAAGCAATTGGTTATAGATAAACTCGATCACCTAGAAGAGTTTAGAACATTTGTTCAAACTGAGAATGGGTATAAGGTTACTACTCCTGAAGGATATGTTCTTCATAAAGATGGAAGTATGATTAAGTTCGTCAACCGTCTGGAGTTTGCATTCAATAACTTCACTTTACAGAAGCAATGGCGTTAGACGGAAAGGTTTGCTATTTTACATTTGGTAGGTTTCAACCACCTACCACTGGTCATGCTGAGAATTTTGATGGTGTTAAACGTGCTGCAGGATCAAATGACTATTTGATTTATATTTCTCAGAGTGAAGACAAGAAAGGTAGCAACCCTCTTCCTCCCGCGTTGAAACTTTCCTACATGAACAAGATGTTTCCTCAACATCGTGGTAAAATAATCTCTGGTCCTAGAGATCCAGTAGCGATCTTGAAAGATTTGATGATGAGAGGATATGATGAAGTCCATTTTCTTGTGGGATCTGATAGAGTCAATGCTATGAAGTTCCTACATAGATACAATGGTACTGAATATTCTTTTCGTCAAATTTATATTGAATCTTCTGGTAGTAGAGACGCAGACGGGGATACATTTGCTATTTCAGGCACCAAAATGAGACGCGCTGCACATGCTGGTGATTTTAAGGCATTTCGCCAAGGAATTCCTAAAGCACTATCAGACAAAGATACTAAAGAACTGATGAAAGAGATTGCTGATAGACTACCCGCTAATTTTAAATGAGAACTTTTAAAGATATAAAAGAACAAGCTGTAAGACAAAACTTTCGTAAGGGTAACATCTATACGGAAGGGCAGGTTGTGATGAATGTGAACACTGGAGAGAAGGGTAAGATCATCCGTACTGGTCCCAACTACGTGATTTGTGTAACAGAAAGCAATGAGATGTTCCGCGCATGGGTTCGCGACATCAGGGAAGTAAACGAAGTTATAAATAAACCCAGGAGAACACTATTTTTTACTCATGGACAAGCAAACACCATCAACATCAGTGCGTCATAACGATGCTCTCTCAGAGGCTCTAATTAGTTCTTATACGAGATGGATGGATGGTGATACATTCCAACATTCCACCGTAGAAGAAGAAGGAATCCCTGCTCTAAAGAAGAGAGAAGACCTAGACAACGGAACCAAGAAAGATCCAAAAGCAAACGCGGGTGCTCCTGATCCTGCTACGGAGTTGGTTGGTTCTATGACTATGGGTCAGGGTTCTGCTTCTCGTGGAGTGAAGCAATCCCATGGTGCTGAGATCCGAGATACTACAAAACTAGTAGCAAGGGAGGAAGCAGAAAATGTCGAAGAAGGAAAGAAAGGACTCTATGCCAACATCCACGCAAAGCGGAAGCGTGGAGAAGCACCTGCGAAGCCAGGATCCAAAGACTATCCAGCAAAGGATGCGTTTAAAAAGGCTGCAAGAACTGCTAAGGAAGAAGTATCGTTTGAACTCGATGGAGAAACTTATGTCTTTGAGAGAGAAGTCCTAGGTGAAGGAATGAAGCAGGCACGTAAGAATGTCGGTGCTTCTACTTGCTGGAAAGGATACAAAGCAAAGGGTACTAAGACTAAGGATGGTAAAGAAGTTCCTAACTGTGTAAAAGAACATAAATCGAAGAAAGTTGAGTGTCCTGAGTGTCATGGTAGGAAAGGCGGTTGCAATCACTGCGACGGCAAAGGTTACCATATGGAAAGTATTGAAAACTTCTCAGAATATTTTGAGAAAGATCCTAAGTCTGGTAAGATGGTGAAGAAGCATAACTGTGCTAAGAAAGTTAAGTATAAGAAAGAAGAGTTTGATGTTGTCTCTGGTGAGCACACCATGCTAGAGGATGGAACTGTAACTCATTACGATATCATCAGAGAGAATCAGATTCATCACAACGTTCCTGTTGAGGAACTTGAGATTATGATCAGCGAAGTTCATGAACACGTTGTAAATGATGATAAGAACAAAGAAGTTCTTGGTGAGAAGAAACTTGATCCAGTAGGTAAAGAAGACAAGGACATCGATAACGACGGTGACCATGATAAGTCTGATAAGTATCTACTCTCTCGCCGTAAGAAAGTCGGTAAGATCATCGCTGCTAAGAACAGATCCGCAAAAAAGTAACTGAGGCTTGCGATTGCGACGACAAGCCTAAGACTAAAAAATCGAAGTCTGTTGAGGTGATGCCTGTTATTGACGACGGCAAAGACCAGAAGAATCCTAAAAAGAAAAAGGATATCTACGTCAAGGAAGAGGCACCGAAGGGAAAAAAGTATGAGCGTATGATCAAACATATTAAAAGATCATACGCTAAAGACGGTAAATTAACGAAGGATGAGAAGTCCATCGCATATGCTACCGCGTGGAAACATAAGAACAAGAATAAATAAAATTGCAACTTGCAATTTAAGATCATGCTCGCATTTCTACTTCCCTTAGCATCTAAAATTATCACAGATGCTGTATCGAAAATCCCTGAGAACGAAGAACTCGGTGAGAAACTAATCGAAATCTGTCTACTCATCTTGGGTAAAGCGGTGAAGCTTACCAAGACTGATATGGACGATCAATTGCTAGAAGCGGTTTCAAAAGCAATCGCTGCTAGAGAAGAGTGATATAATGGTGGAGGGGAGACCCTCCACTTTTTATAAATAAAATCTAGGAAATCATATACGAGAGTAAAACAATGCCCATCCTCGGACTTATTGACGCTGCAACGTTTAGTAATGCAGTCGGCGTCACTACGGGTTCAGCAACCGTAACCAAAAATGCTGCAGATGCAATTGACGCAGGCGACATTATTGAACTCAGTGGAGTTCGATACTATGTTAAGAGTGTTGATAGTACGACTCAGATTACTTTGGGTTCAAACTATGCAGCAGCTACGAATACAGCTCTAGCAGGTGCTGTTCGTCGCACTGCTCCTAAGGCACTCGCTGATTATGTTGTCGGTGGTGGTGATTCTGCTTCCGCTGATGTACAAATCCTTGGCGTAAGTCTTGCAGAAGCACAACTCTCGGAAAACAAGGCTCGTGGTATTTCATCCCCAGGATGGTGGGCATATAGAACCTACACTGACGCAGCAGGTACTACTCGCCACAAGGCAGAATGTATTGCTTCTTTCAAAGATGGTTCCGCAGTATCTGGTGATGCTACCGATGACGCAGTAGTCGGTGACGTTACTTCGCTCATCACGATTTCCACTCAACCTACCGATCAAGACACTTCTGGTGGAGCAGCAACCTTTACGGTCGCAGCATCTTCCACAGGATCTGGTGCATCTCTCACCTATCAATGGCAAAAACTTGACGTTGCTGGAGATCAATGGGCAAATGTTTCTGGAGCAACTTCTGCTTCTCTTGCACTCACAGGTCAGCAAGCTGCTGATGATGGAGACAAGTATAGAGTCAAGATCAACAACAGCATTGGTGGTGTTGAAGTAATCTCTGCTGTAGCAACACTAACGTTTGTTAACTGATGAATGAAATTTGACGAACTAAATCATGAAAACTGGATGATCTTTGCGATCAAGCATTACGATAATCCACTCTCTGTTACTTATGAGGACTTTGAAGAAGATCTCAAGCGTTTCAAATATATCAAACGATTACTCAGGAGATATGAAACATCAGGTGACTTCAAAGTCCATCTTATATTAAACCATATCATTATCCTTTATAATGCATTTGGTGACGCGGCGACACCGCTTTTATTTTTTAAGATTGATGCAAACCACTGGTCTATCCTTAGAGCATTCATGCAGTTTTTGGATAGATTACCCCCCTCACTAAATACTGATATAGACGAAGAATGTCTGAGGCAACTGAACCTAATCTGAATGAAATGATCGCTGGAGACGGCGCTCACCTTGCGATGCCCCCAGCATTCGTATTTGTTAACCCTAAATCTGCTCGCAAATATAAGAAAGCGAATCAGGATAAAGTTGACGGACGTACAAAAGGCGCACGTCAAATGCTCTCACGTATCACCAACCGTAAGAAAATGAAGGAAGAATTAGAAGCACAAACTATTTCTGAAGCAGTGCCCTCGGAAACTGAGAGAGCACAGAAGCAGATTGGTCAGATGAAGAAACTGAAGCGTCAGAAGGCACTTCAGGATAAGAAAGCTCAGGCAAAGAAAGGAATGCAAGATAAGACATCTGAAATGGATGTTCTTATGAAGGCACGTCTATCTGACTTTAAGAAGAAAGCTTCTAGTCAGACAAAGAAACTACAAAAAAACTCTGTTGAATTTGAAGGCAATAGTATTATGGAAAACACAAACACTATGGACGCAATGGATGTTGCACTACAGGTTGCGACTTCTGAAATGACTGGTACAGTTGGAGAGACTGACTTTGCTAAGATCACTTTTGGTGATGGATCTCAGCAAAATCTAGACAACTACTCCGCTAAGAAGATTGCTGCATGTTATGCACAACTCGATGATAGTATGCAACAGCAGTATCGTTACATGCTGAACAAAGACGCTACCACTTATCAGGCAGCACTGGACTTTGCTATGAGGAACGTCTAAATGGCTTTCGGTCTTGGTAAATTAGCGGTCCTTGAAAGCAAACTCGATATTTATGAAGACCTATCACAACAGATGCTCGATAAACTTGAGCGAGCTGTTGGTACAATTTCGGATAATAGTAACAAGATTGCTATTATCCTAGAACGTCATGAGAATCGCTTGGATGAAGGCGACAAATCTAATCAACTCATTATTAAAATGATTGAGGAGATGAAAGCAACTCATGAAAAGGACAATGAGACTCTGCATGATAGAGTGTCTGCATTACAAAAGAAAGTAGATACTAATGCTAAGTTTGTTATAGGTGCTACTGCCGTAATAGCAACCATTGTGACGATTGCTCAAGTGGCTGCACCACTTCTCAAACCATTGACTCAACAACAATCTTCTGCTACCATACAAAGACTGGTTGCTTAAGATGAATGCTAATCGACGAAGAATACATCGGACTGATTTCTTTTCGGTTATCTCATTTTTCTAAAAAACGTAAGAACGTCTGGAACTTTAGGTGTCCCTACTGTGGTGATTCACAGAAGCATAAGAACAAAGCACGGGGATACTTCTTTAAGATCAAGAATGACTACGTATACAAGTGCCACAACTGTGGTGTAGGGAGAACCTTATCCAATTTTTTAAAGGATCAAGACCCAATTCTTCATGATCGTTATATCATGGAGAAGTTTAGAGACTCTGGATCTAAGACTGGTAAGGGTTCTTTCACACCCAACCCCAAATTTAATTTTAAAGATCCTGTTTTTGCAAAAACTGATACAAAAAAAGTCGATCTTCAAAAAATTTCTGAGCTAAATAGTTCTCACCCAGCGCGAGAATACTTAGAGAAGAGACGTATCAAAGATCTAGAAAACTTCTATTACTGTCCAAAGTTTAAACAATGGACAAACTCTCAAAAGAAAGTCTTTGATACCCTTCGACAAGATAGTGACCGCATCATCATCCCATTTAAAGACAAGGAAGGAATACTCTTCGGATACCAAGGCAGATCGCTCGCCCCCAAGGCAAAACTCAGATACATTACGGTCATGCTGGACGAAGAGAAACCTAAATTGTTTGGACTTAACACTGTAAATTATGACGAACCAGTATACATCTGCGAAGGACCTTTCGACAGCACGTTCATTCGCAACTCGATTGCTATGTGTGGAAGTGATTTTCATGCTAGTGGTTGGGGGATTAGCAATCCTATCTGGATCTATGATAACGAACCAAGAAATAGAGAGATCGTCAACAAAATCAACGATGCCGTCAATAGAGGCGACACCGTAGTCATTTGGCCAAACAACATCCACGAGAAAGATATCAATGATATGGTTCTCGCTGGACATGACGTGCAATCTCTGGTAGAATCTAATGTCTACCAAGGATTAGAAGCAAAATTAAAACTAAACCACTGGAAAAAAGTATGAGCAACGGTCACGGCACACAAGTAAAAAAGCGTAATGGTTCCGTCGAACCATTGAATCTAGAAAAGATTCACAAAGTCGTAGAAGAAGCATGTGAAGGTCTCGGCGGAGGCGTAAGTTCTTCTCAAGTAGAAATGAACTCTGGTATTCAGTTCTTTGATGGTATTACAACTGAAGCAATCCAAGAAATTCTTGTTAGATCTGCTAGTGATCTGATTAGTTTGGAGACTCCTAACTATCAATTCGTTGCCGCCAGACTGCTCCTGTATGGACTCAAGAAGCAAGTCTTTGGTGTTGGGTGGGTGAAAGGTCATCCGCCTGTTCTAGACCATGCTAGGCACCTTGTAGAGCGTGGTGTATATGATGAAGGTATTCTTGATCGCTATACAGAATCTGAGTGGGAACAGATCAATAGTTTTGTTGATCATGAACGCGACTATTTGTTTACATATGCTGGTATTCGACAGGTAGCAGATAAATATCTGGTACAAGATCGTAGCAGTGGGGAAGTCTATGAGACTCCTCAGTATATGTACATTATGATTGCTGCGACTTTGTTCCAAGAGTATCCACAGGAGACCAGACTCGATTATGTCCGACGATACTACGAAGCGACAAGCAGACACAAAATCAACATTCCCACACCTATCATGGCGGGAGTGCGAACTCCACTTCGACAATTTGCTAGCTGTGTTCTTGTTGATTCTGATGACACCCTCGATAGCATCTTTAGTTCTGATATGGCTATCGGC
>Ga0163109_10000270_pt1 | contig 42364 bp, 36 predicted proteins | sample CRUFie1St13metaG_FD_108704 | JGI IMG/M metagenome (GOLD analysis project Ga0163109, IMG submission 108704) | Marine microbial communities from the Costa Rica Dome - CRUD Field 142mm St13 metaG | ecosystem: Environmental > Aquatic > Marine > Oceanic > Photic zone | place: Costa Rica: the Eastern...
ATGAAGTCTATCCGGTTGAAAGGCGCCGGTTTGTCTATGCGGGTAGTGCAGACGCCGGCAAAATTAAGGATCGTACCCGCTTTGCGGGCGCTATTGTGCTGATGCCTGAGCTGGATCTGGCGGAGCCATTCTCAATCCTCTACAGTACTGAGGGAGTAGTCGGGGAGTTCGGCGGTATTCATGAAATGGCCTACCAGGTGCCCGAACTCGCCCTAGCGCTCTCCGAAGGACGGCCCATCGCTCCCGAACTGATTCCCCCGTCAGAGAATGACGCCGAGAGGTTTCAGTTTCCGGAAGAAACGGTTTGGACTGAGCTGCTTGACAGCGCACCTCTGTCAGAGGTGTTTGCCGTGCTTTTTATCTGTGCTCTGGTGATGACGGCATTTGTCATGAAAAAGGAAATGCTGCGATGGGCAGCGCTGACGGTGACTCTGATCTACCTCGGCTGGATGGACGGCGGTTTTGTCTCAGTTTCCCATATCACCAATGGCATAAAATTAGGTCCTTCGCTGTTCCTGAATGATCTGCCTTTGCTGATCGTACTTGTGTTCACGGTGGTGACCGCTCTGCTGTGGGGTCGAATCTTCTGCTCTTCGCTATGCCCATTCGGTGCGCTGCAGGATTTCATCACACGAATCGTTCCCAAACAGTTTCGTTATCAGGTTCCTCAGGCCATCCATGATCTGGCTATGTACATGAAGTACGCCATTCTGGCTTTTCTGATCTTGATGGCACTCGCCTATTCGGATGTGAGCCTCTTTCAGTACTTTGAGCCTTTCGGAACGGTATTCTTCATTTCCCGCTCAATGGTGCTCTGGGTTATTGCCGCAGGCTTTCTGCTGGGCGCTGTGTTCATCCCACGGTTCTATTGCCGTTATGCCTGTCCGCTCGGAGCCTCCCTTGGAGTGGTTTCGCTGGTGTCACCGTTCGGAATCAAACGGGTGCAGCAGTGTGATGTCTGCAAGGTGTGTGAGCATGCCTGTCCGACGGGAGCAATCAGAGGTCCGGCGATTGATTTTAAGGAATGTGTCCGCTGCGACATTTGTGATGTTAAGCTGATCGCAAGAGCCGGCGTGTGTAAACATGACATCGAAACTGTCAAAGTCCGGGTAAAGCACTGGGACGAAGCAACCGCCTAGTCAGCCTGATCGATGTTCTTTCTTAAAGGATATTCTTTGGCACTCCGAAGATAGACCGAGTCCTCGGCAGGCAGTTGAGTTGACCGGCGTGAGTTCGCCGGGCAGGACAGTCTGGTGTCATTGCGCATCACCCCTGAATTCGCGAGCTTAAGCCTCGCCCAACCAGTCCGAGAAGGAAGATATGCCCGAAATAAAACGCGGTAAGAAACTGAAGAACAGCAAGCAGCCCTGCCAGGCAGAGCTGGCAGACAAATTTGTCTGTTATCAACATTCAGTGCAGGAGCCGGATCACGAAGTTCGTGTCTTCGATCAGGTTTATCGGGAAGCTTTTAAGACCAAGCCATTAACTCTGAGAGAGGATTTTTGCGGCACCTTTGCGGTTTCCTGCGAATGGGCTAAGTCAGAAAAGAATCGCAAGGCGCTCGGGCTTGATATCTGCCCCAAAACGCTTGCCTGGGGTACTGAAAACAATCTCGGCAAGCTTACAAGCAACGTGGCAGAGCGAGTTGAAGTTCTCGAGCAAGACGTGCGTTCAAGAACCGTACCGCAAGTTGATGTGCTGGCTGCCCAGAACTTTTCGTTCTGGTGCTTCAAGACCCGGGCAGAGGTTGTGAATTATTTCAAGATAGCCTATGAGAATCTGGGAGAAAAAGGTGTCATGGTCATGGATATGATGGGAGGCAAGGAATGCTATGCCTCGGACGTGACCGACAAGCGCACGATCATCAAGGGCAAAGACGGCTTCAAATACCACTGGGAGCAGGCCTATTTCAATCCCGTCACTGCCGACTGCTCGTTCTTTATCCATTTTAAATTCGGTGACGGCAGCATGATCAAAAAAGCATTCGAATACCACTGGCGGTTCTGGACCATCCCCGAGGTTCGCGAAATGCTGGCTGAAGCAGGATTCAGCATGAGTAAAGTGTATTGGGATATCGCCGACGAGGACGAAGATGCGGATTGGCAGGCGGTGGACGAAGCGCCTAATGACGACAGCTGGCTTTGCTATGTAGTGGGTGTTAAGTCGGCGAAGTGAAGAAAAGCAATGAAGAGAAAATAAAAGCTATTGAAAGCCAAGAAAAATCCATCATAGACAAGCAGCGCCGAAGAGGCCGAACCGACTCAGTGTGGATGGCGTGTCGGTCAGGGTAGAAGTTCAGAGGCTGGCTCCGCCCCGTTGCTTGGCCTCAAACGAGGGAGATTAATACGGGTCAGTGTCGGATCCGTCTTTCGTCCTTAATTGAGTCTATCCGCGTCGCCCGGCTGCAGCGCATATGCTTCGCCGCCGATCAGCACTTCCAAGGTGTTGTCCGACTTCTCTTCCGAAAGTCCGATCATTTCATCATAAGGGCTTTGATGTCGCAGCACCATTTCGCCAACGGTCATATCCTTAAACTTGCTCTGCAAAGAAAGCTTGTTGAATGATTTCAGGAAGCTTCCCCGCTCGTCAGTGACGTACCGCTCCTCATTGTCCATTTGCACAGAGACCAGATAAAGACTCTGATCGTGACAATGCAGGATGACTTTTTCTATGAAGTTAAGCCGGCGCAGTTTGGAGAGTTTAATTTTCATGACAAGATCCCCTTTTAGGTCACTGACATCCAGTACGCAGCGTGCGCCGTGTTGGCTCAGGGCGCCGCGTCAATTCTTCCCGGATGCTGGGAGTAAAGGCTCTGCTGAGCGGGCTTTCCGCTTTGTGATTGCTTTAGCAGAGTTCGGCGGTTCCGATTTAAAGTGCTCGCTTCAATGGAGGCAAACTCGCAGCTCGTTGCATGGCGTCTGACAGTCCCGGAAGTATGGATCGTGGTTATCGATCGATCCCGCCTATGGAATGAAACTTTGTTTCAATAAAGTCTGCGATACCTTCTGTTCCCCCTTCAGAGCCAATCCCCGATTGCTTCCACCCCCCGAAAGGCGCAACCTCTGTTGAAAACACGCCGGAATTGGAGCAAACAATGCCGTACTCCAGCGCTTCTGCAACACGCATAACCCGGCCTACGTCCCGAGAGAAAAAATAAGCAGCCAAGCCATAGTCGGTTGCATTGGCTTTGTTGATGACTTCATTTTCGCTGGTAAACGTCTGAACAGCCGCGATTGGGCCAAAGATTTCTCGATTGACTAGATCCATCCTATCGTCTACTGATTGCAGCAGGGTGGGCTGAAAAAATAAGCCTCCGAGCTCATGCCGGGTGCCTCCCAGAACCAGTTCTGCCCCTTTCGCGACGGCATCGCTGATCAGTAGCTCCATCTTGGCTATGGCCTGTTCATTGATCATTGGCCCAATATCGGTATCGGCGGCAAAGCCATCAGCGACCCTGAGCGACCGAATTCCGTCCTGCAGTTTTTGAGTGAACGCTTCAGCGACAGTTTCCTGAACATAAATCCGGTTCGTGCAGACGCAAGTCTGGCCGCAATTGCGGAACTTTGTGGCAAGGCAGTGGCTGACAGCCTCCTCGAGATCCGCATCCTCGAAGACAATGAAAGGCGCGTTGCCACCAAGTTCAAGAGAGATTTTTTTCACTGTGCTGGCGCACTGCTTCATCAGCAGTTTGCCAACGGCAGTGGAGCCGGTAAACGTAAATTTGGCAATCTTGGGGTGTTTCGTGAGAACCTCTCCGATTCCTTGACTGTCACTGCCCGCGACCACATTTAAAACGCCAGCCGGAAGGCCGGCACGCTGCGCCAGTTCACAGAGTGCTAGGGCTGACAGAGGTGTGGCGGGATCAGGTTTTATGACTATAGTGCACCCCGCCGCCAGTGCAGGAGCAGCCTTGCGGGTTATCATGGCATTAGGAAAATTCCAGGGAGTGATTGCACCGACAACCCCGACAGCTTGTTTGTAGGTTTGCAGTCGGCGCTCCGGGGCAATGGTTGGGATTGTCGCTCCAAAAATTCGCTTGGCCTCTTCGGCATAATATTCAATGAATCCGGCGCCGTATTTGATCTCAGTGAGACTTTCAGCAAGCGGTTTTCCTTGCTCCCAGGTCATCAGCGCAGCGAGATCTTCGGCATTATCCAGAATCAGGTCGTGCCAGCGTCGCAGGACGGAGCTTCTTTCTTTCGCGCTTATTCCGCTCCAGCTGGCAAAGCAGCGATGAGCGGCCCCAACAGCCAGTTCGGCTTGCTCTTTCGGCCCGTCTGCAACTTCAGCGACAGTTTCTCCTGTTGCCGGATTGGTGACTGGGATTGACTGAGCAGAGCTGACCCAGTTGCCATCGATGAAATTATCGTAGCAGAGAAGGCCTTGATCCTTGAATGTGGGCATGTAGAGCTTCCTGATTAACGTTCCAGTGTTTCAGAGCCTCTGTCCGGCGCTCATTCGTCGAGGTGCGACAAGGCCAGAAAGTGGCGGTTTTGGTTTGCATGACTTATCTGAAGACCCGGTAATGCAGATATATAGCCATCAGCAGGAAAAGGCTGATGATACTGACAAGGCTCCAGATTCGTATCAGCTGCCCGGGCTGTTTTTCTTCCGGGATTTCATCGCTGTAGATCGCCTGATGATTAAGTAGCGCGAGAAATGGGCCGATGATGAAAACGATCACCGACGTCATATCCATAAACGCAGAAAAAGACTGCAGCAGCAGCCAAATGACTGTCGTGGCTGAAAGACACAGGGCTATCAGCACAATATTGTAAAACCGATTTGTCTGCCAGTGCGCGCCCGGAAGCGATTCAGCGCCAATAGCCAGCGCCATGCGCGTCATGCCGTCGGTTACAGTGAGTGCCGTTGAGAGCATGACACAAAGTGCTGTTACTGCAATGATGGAATAGCTCCAGTCGCCGATGATTGAGGTATAGACCTCAAGAAGACGCCGTGAGAATCCGGCGTTATCCGGTGGCATTTCCACGCCACTGCCAAACAAGACCGCCGTTCCCAGAAAAAGGAAAAAGACGGCCAGGACGCAGCTGGTGAGGTAGCCTACATTAAAGTCGAACCGCGACTCTTCTTTTGTCGCTAGACGACCGTCAGTCTCCGCCCGAGCTACAGTCCAAAGAGATTGCAGGATAGAGGCATCAGTCGGAGACGGCATGAAACCAACCAAGGCAACAATGAAAAGAACAGTGGGCGCATCGAACGCGGGGAAAGCCAGCGCTGACCACGACCAGTCCAGCCGGCCGACCACCAGCAACATGCAGAGGGTGGTCAGTAAAGTAAAACCGATGACGATGGTTTTGGTGACTCTCTCCAGCGCTTTGTAGTGCCCGCTCATCAGCAATACGGCAACCAGCGCCAGCATCAGGAATACGCCCATCACGGGGCCGGTTTGAAAGTCCAGTGCGACCTGCAGCAGGCCTGAAGAAAACAGGGCAACCGCTGCGATAATAAACACCATGCTGAACAACTGGCTAACAGAAAACAGGCTGAAAATAACCAGGCCGCGCTCGCGGTAATTGACCACGAGGTTCTTGCCGGTCGCAGCGGCATATTCACCCCCGAAGCGCAGGCTCGGGTACTTTACTAGGCAGGCGAAGATCACAATGATGCCCATGGCAAGACCGTAATCCGCGCCGGCCCGGGTAGCCTGAACCAGGTGGGAGACGCCAACGGCGACTGCCGCATACAGTAAGCCGGGACCGAGTGAGGCAAAAGCCTGCTTAAAATGGAGTTTATTCAAAGTTTAAAATGGCACCGCGTGGACGCTTGTTATTGACTTATTGCTGTCAGGGGAGAGAGGGGCCGACTTGCCGATGATGTTAATTTGGGTGCAGAACAGGGTCAAGCTACACATTATCTGCTTGCTTTAGCCAGGAGATTTGGGCAACTTTCCGTCGTGGCGATGCGATGACGCGATATCCCGCGCAGGAGTGCAATTATGGCTATTTCACAGGCAGAGGCGGAAGCCGTCGCGCAGCAGCTTGATCATGCAGAGCGCAATCAGCGCCAGATCGGCCATGTGTCGCGGAAGTTTCCAGACATGGACATCGCGGATGCCTATGCGATTCAGCGGGCCTGGGTGTCGCTGAAAATCTCGTCCGGGCAAAAGCTGGTTGGTTGGAAAATTGGCCTGACTTCGCGCGCGATGCAACGATCTGCGGGGATTTCCGAGCCCGACTACGGGCAGCTCCTCGACAGCATGGTTGTGCATTCAGGCGCGCGGCTGGATACCGCATCCTATATTTTGCCGAGACTTGAGACCGAGCTGGCGTTTTATCTTAACGAGCCTCTGGAAGGGCCCGGTTGCGGTATCACAGATGTGTTATCCGCTACTGACTGGGTTGTTCCCGCCCTTGAGCTTATTGATGCTCGCATTGAAATAGAGGACTCTGCCACCGGTGAGCGACGCAAGGTCCTTGACACGATCTCTGACAATGCCGCCAATGCAAAGGTTATTCTGGGAGGCCGGCCGGTTCGTCCAGACGCTGTAGATCTGGCGCGAGTCGGTGCTACCCTCAGCCGGAACGAAGTCATTGAAGATTCTGGTGTGGCGGCGGCTGTACTGGGACATCCGGCACAGGGCGTCGCCTGGTTGGTCAACAAGATAGCCGCACACGGAGAGCGTCTGAAACCCGGGGCACTGGTGCTCAGCGGTTCGTTTACCAGCCCTGTGGCAGCCAGAGCCGGAGACACTTTTTATGCCAATTACGGTGAACTCGGTGTGATAAGTCTTGGCTTCGACTGATGAGTGATCAGCTTCTTGATAAGGCTCTTATGATTCCGGCTGTGGATCAAGCGAGCTTCATTGGCGCCTGGCTTACTCTGGCTTCTCCTTTAGTGGCGGAAGCGGTTGCGGCCACCGGCTATGACTGGCTTCTTATTGATGCTGAGCATGGACCTAATGACATTCCCTCTGTCCTGGCGCAGCTGCAGGCAGTGGCCGCTTACTCTGCCATTCCTGTCGTGCGATTGCCGAATCACGATGCGTCACTGATTAAGCGCTATCTCGACATTGGTGCCAGTAACTTGTTAGTTCCGATGGTAGATGAGTCGGCACAGGCAGAGGCCATTGTCATGGCCACGCGTTATCCGGTTACCGGTATTCGTGGTGTAGGGGCCGGTCTGGCTCGGGCGTCGCGCTGGTCCCTGAATGAGGAATATCTGACTTCGGCCAACACGGAGATCAGGGTGATTGTGCAAATCGAAACCGAAACCGGATTGTCCAACCTTTCTGACATTCTGTCGGTGCCAGGGATCGATGCTGTATTTTTCGGGCCGGCCGACATAGCCGCTTCTTTCGGTAGGTTGGGCAACTCGACCGACGAGGCAATTCAGGAAGCGGTAATCAGAGGCATTGAGCAGACGGCCGCGGCCGGCATGTCGAGCGGGGTGTTTGCTGGCGATCAGGCATTTCTGAGACGCTGTGAGCGCGCCGGAGCTCGGTTGCTGGGAGTGACATCAGATGCTGGCATGCTGATCTCTGGTGGCAAGCAGGTGCTTGCCGAGTTCAATGGCTGACCGGCCGCAACGCGATTTTTCAATCTGGTCGGCCCTGCGCGTCAGCCCTGCGAGTGCGTGCCGCACTGAAGACCCGCATCAATCCGAGCAGGTCATCCAGCGCAGGTGTCGCGATGCCGGCAAACTGCGCGATCTCCCGAGGCGCTTCCAGTAAAGCTCCGATTTCCAGCGGGCGTCCGGCTTCAGCATCCTGCAGCATGGAAGTTTTGAAAGCACCGAGCTGTCGAGTGATGTTGTGTCTGTCATCGGGGGACTGCGTAATCGGACAACCAATGGCCGCACCAATGGCAGCGGCCTCATCCATGATGGCGGAAGCGAACGCTCGCGCATCCGGATCATCCAAGATCAGATCACAGCTGGCTCCGGTCAAGGCTGAAATCGGATTCATGGTCATGTTGCCCCACAGTTTGTACCAGATGTCAGACCGGACATTCTCGGTGTGGTTTGCATCAAATCCCGCAGTCGCCAGAATATTCTGTACCTCGGTAACTGCTGTCGCCTCAAGGCCACCGGCGGCTCCGATGATTATGCCGTTGCCCATCACATGGCGCACGACACCGGGTCTCTCAACGGAACATGCAGCATGCACTACGCCGCCAATGACCCGCTCTGTGGGAAGCGCTTTTTCACACTTGCCTTCGGGGTCGACTGAGCGTAAGGGTTGGGCTGCGAGACTGCCTTTGGCTGATTTCAGAAACCACCAGGGCACTCCGTTCATTGCCGGCAGCAGCAGAGTAGACGGGCCGATCATGGCTTGAGCGGCTTCAGCCGCGTTTGGCAAGTCCTGCCCTTTGACGGCAAAGATCACCAGATCCTGATGCTCAAAATCGACCGGGCGGTCACTGGCAGAAACCTCGGCGCTGCGCGTCCCATCTGCGGTGATGACTGTCACGCCGGACTGGGTGAGGGTCTTCAGTGTTTGGCCTCTCGCCAGCACAGAAATGGTGCTGCCTGCATTGGCAAGTCGACCTGCCAACCAGAGTCCGATCGCCCCAGCGCCAACAATTCCGATTTTCATGAGGTCTCTTCCTTCTGCAGTGGTCGTGATGCTCGCCGGTAATTGTCTTTGAGACGGTCTGGAACTCGATCGTCGTTACCTAGCGCTACGCGCCTGACCTCATCGCTGTTGGTGGGCTGATGTCCTGCTTTCGCCCTAGGACTCGGCCGGCTGGTGACGGTGCAGGACAGCCTTCCAAGTTTCGTGATTTCAACTTCGATAGTGTCACCGATGTCCAGAGAACGCGAGTGACAGGGGGTTCCTGTCAGCACAATATCACCCGGCATTAAGGTGATGTGACGAGCAAGGTCTGCAATCATGTAATCTGGTCCCCAGAGCAGTTCTTCTCCGATATTGGCTTCCTGGACTAACTCGCCGTTACGATAGGTTCTCAGTGTTTGCTCTCTCGGGTCGACACCTGAAACGATCCCTGGCCCGATAGGGCACATCCCGTCGCTTCCTTTGACACGCAGCATTGAACCTGAATCGGTGTCGCGAAAGTCGTGAATGCCCATATCAAGCGCAGGAGCGAAGCCGGCTATATGATCCCAGGCTTCCTCGGGCGTAATATCTCGGGTTTCTCTGCCGATGATTGCGGCGAACTCGCCTTCGTAGTTGAGATACTGGCAGTCTGCCGGCCTGAAGATTTCACCTTGGTGATGATTCAACGCTGTAATGGGTTTCATAAAGTAGGTCGGCTCTGGCGTAGGTTGCGGTTTGTTGCGGGATTCCATCCCCCGCGAACTATAGGTGAGGTGGGGACAGACTATTTTTGTAGGCAGACATGGCGCCAAATGAGTTGCTTGTTCTGCCGGGATTTCCGTGCCGTTTTCAAGCTGGAGCGTGTCCGAATCTAAAGCAGTCACCCATACGGGCAGGCCCTGCAGTCTGATCAGTCGTTTCTCTAGGCGTGGTCCATCCAATACCGACATCGAGTGCTCCTGCTTTACGAATCCTGCTGTGACACGTCAAACCATATATGAATGTTACCGGTTCCGTGGGCATTCTCATATTCTGACAGGGCTGTGCCTTTGGCGGCGCAGTCAGAGCCCCCTAAAGCGCCGATCATCTGCAGATAGTGCGCGCCCCAGGCCTCCCAGGGGAGTCGCCGGTATTCTTGGTCGAACTGCCTGAGAATCTCCTTGTGCTTGCCTTGCTCAAGCAGGGCTATAGCCCGGTAGTCGCTTTCCCGGTTGAAATCGGAGGAGACGTTGTCAGGATGGTAGATTCTGGGGTGTGGCGGTATCGCATTGATGTTGCGGAATTTGTGACTCAGGGCGCCTGACGCGAGCAGGACCACCTTGCGGCCGCAGCGTTTAATGGCTTCGCCGATCACCGCCCCCATTTCGAGATAATTTTCAGTCGCAGCGGTCTGGCACGAGCCCACCGACATGACCCGCTCTGCGCGAACCAAGGCATTGACGACGTTAATGGTTGCGTAGTGGCGCGGTAAAGTCGGCTCGTCAATGGCACGCGCAACCACTTCCCGTTCTGAAGCCACCTCTGCGCAGATGTGTGCGAGTGCCGGATCACCGTCATAACGGTACTTCTGGCCATGCAAGTACCAGGGCATTTCGTCAGAAATAAAAATGCCTTCATAGTGCGATCCGGCGTCTACCAGATGACAGCCTGTAGTAAACCAGTGAGTATCAAACAGGACGAGAGTTTCAGCACCGCTGACATCGATCTTTTCTCTAAGCCGCCTAAACCCGGGAATCAGATCTGAATCACGCCCGTCTCCGGCTGCAATACGGAATTCCTCTGTCTGAAACAGACCGGGATGATGCGAAACAATCGCGGCTCCAACAATTTCTCCTTGCGACACGAGCGATCCTCCTAGCGCTGGGCAAAGCTCGGAACGAACGGTTTCTTGGGAACAATGACGTCTTTCACATCGCAGAAGAATTCGAAACTCCATTCTCCTCCTTCACGGCCGATGCCGGAACGCTTGCAGCCACCAAAGGGCGCTGCTAGGTCGCGTATGCCAAATGAGTTAATCCAGATGAACCCTGCTTTAACCTGATTCGAAACCGCTTGTGCATGGCTTTCTTCGCCGAAGCAGACGCCGCCGAGACCGTAGACGCTGTCATTCGCCAGTGCGATGACTTGTGCATCTGAAGAAAATGATTGCATGACCAGCACGGGGCCGAAGACTTCTTCCTGCACAATTTCAGCATCCTGACTTACATTGCTAAGCATGGTCGGCTGAAAGTATAGGTCGCCCGCCTCATGTCGCGCGCCCCCCCAGAGCAACTCGGCTCCCTCCTGTATGGCCCGCTGAACGAAGGCTTCGACTTTTTCCAGCTGACAAGGATGGATCAACGGGCCTACCTCGGTGTCAGGGAGCTGCGGATCCCCGACCTTAAGAGAGGCGACGAGCTTGGCCATTCTGTCAGTAAATTCATCGCGCACCTTTTCGTGAATGAGAAAGCGCGTGCCGGCGAGACAAACCTGAGTGGCGTTACGGTACATCAGGGCGCCAGTGCGTGCAGCCAGCTCCAGATCGGCATCTTCGAGCACAATAAAGGGCGACTTTCCTCCCAATTCGAGGCTACACGGCACTAGATTGCGCGCGGCTTCCGCTGCGATGCCCCTAGCTGTCGGTACGGACCCGGTGAATGAAATTCTGGCAAGCTGCGGGTCCGAGATCAGAGTGGCTCCGGTTCGATGACCTTCACCGTGTACCATATTGAGCACGCCGGGCGGTAGTTTTGCCGCATCAGCAGCTTCCATGAGCAGTGCGCTGGAAAGGGGTGCCCATTCCGGTGGTTTGATGATGCAGGTATTGCCGGAGGCCAGGGCAGGCCCAAGCTTCCAGGTCGTGAGCATCAGTGGTGCGTTCCAGGGTGTTATGATCGCGCATACCCCAGCCGGGTCATGTCGCACATAATGCTTTGCCTGGGGTGTCTCGATGACCCGATCCTGCAGAGTGAGTGCTGCTTCTGCGAACCAGGTAATGTTGAGCATGGAACGGGGAATAATGCCGTGTTGCAGCCGTGAGAGAAGAATACCGGCGTCAGCAGATTCGACTTCGCAAAGCGCTTTTGCGCGTTTGCCAATTTCCTCAGCGAAGCGTTTCAGGATGGGAAATCTGTCTTCGGCGCGCAGCGCAGCCCAGGCAGGAAAAGCAGAGCGCGCGCTGGTGATTGCCGCCTGAACATCTGCCTCCGTGCCCGCTGACATTTCACCTAGTGTCTCGCCGTTTATGGGTGAGAAGACTGCATAGCTGCCTTCCCCGTCGATCCAGCTGCCGTTGATATAGTGGCTTTGTGGAACGGCATGTCCTTTTACATCCAACATGTCTGCTTACTCTTATCTGTTGCGCAATGTCGCGATAAGTCGCTACCGAGGAGCGGATCTGTAGGCCTCAATCTGATCAGCATAGCGCGCGTAGCCAACTTCGTCTTGCAGAATCACGACGTCGTTTGCGACTGCGAACTCATCAAAAATTTCGATCATTTCTGCTTTCTCAATCGGGTGCTGGTCGCTCAGCTCATTGGTTTCTCCGGGGTCAGAGGCGAGATCGTACAGCTGCCAGTCCCGTTCTTGCCAGTCCCACAAGAGTTTGAATGTTCCCTTCCAGACCGCCTTATTGCCATAAGTTTCCATGGCTAGATGCGGGCGTACGGGTACGTCTGCTAGGTTCCGTAATTGTCTCGCTGCGGATTGGCCCTGCATGGTGAATCGCGGGTTAGCCGTGACCTCGCCGAAGCTCATGAGAGTTGGAGCGATGTCCATCATGGACATCAGCGAACCCAGTTGACGGTTATCGCGAACCTTGCTGGGATAGCTGAAGATGGCCGGGACACGTACTCCGCCCTCGCCCAGGAAGCTCTTGTACTGATTGAGCGCGCCCGCGCTCACATGGGCCCAGCCTCTGCTGAAAGTAACGTAGGAATTGGGCCTTCCCATGTTGGCTAAAGATTGGTCGAACCGGTCCGGTAGCCATTCCCGGTTATCGGCGAGAGCAAACTCAATGTTGTTGCCTTCCGGTCCATTGTCAGATAAGAACACGATCAGTGTATTGTCATATTGATTGGATGCCTTTAGATATTCGACCAGCCGCCCGACCTGCTCATCCATATAGGCAATCATCGCCGCATACAATTCCATTCGTCGTGCTTCCCGCCTCTGCTGCTCGGGACTGAGATCTGACCACGCCCCCAGAGCCTGAGGAAAGGGCGGTACGTCCGCATTTAAGGGAATTATGCCTTTTGCTTTTGCGGCCTCTATCCTTTTGTCCCGGATGACTTCCCAGCCTGCATCATATTTTCCAGCAAAGCGGTTTAGCCATTCGTCTGGGGCCTGAAGCGGCCAGTGGGGAGCAGTGAAGGCAAGATAGCCGAGGAAAGGTCTGTCATCGTCTGCTGGCTGCTGTTCGAGAAAATCAAGGATTTTGCTGACGTAAAACTGGCTGGAATAGAAGTCGGCGGGCAAGGCGCTGAGTAGTTCCCCGTCCTCAAAGTAGCTGGCAACCGGTGCGGCCGACGTCTGCCCGGCTGCGTCAGCGAAGTGGCTAGCGCCGCCCTCCAGTAAATAGAAGGCCTTTTGGAAACCGCGGCCCAGCGGATTGGCTTGAGGGCCTCCGCCCTGATGCCATTTGCCTGCCATGAAGGTGTAGTAGTCAGCATCGGAAAACTGATTTACGAATGAATTAATCGGGGCCGGCCAGTTTCCACTGTAGCCGGGCTCTCCGGTCAATACCGGCAAGCGTTTGGCCGCTGAGGGGTTGAATCCGTATCCGACCGCGTGACTGTCCATGCCTGATAAGAGCATAGAGCGCGAGGGTGCGCAGGTCGCATTGGCATAGAAGTTTGTCAGCAATGTGCCCGAGGCAGCCAGCGCATCGATATTTGGGGTGGGAATTTCACTTCCGTAGACCCCCAGATCGCTGAAGCCCAGATCATCTGCCAGAATCAGAAGTACGTTGGGTCGGGGCGGACTTGGTCGATCTTGCTGGCCGCTGTCGCCACAAGACATTAACAGTGCACTCAAGAGGAGCGTGAAAAGTTTAGTGGCCGCAGAGCTCGTGAAGATCCTTATCAATGGTTTCTCTCATTTTACAGATGCCTATCAGCGTTTACAGACAGCACTGCTGTTTGTTCGCGTTGGATAGCAAGCTGACCGGATAAGCTTAAATCCCATGGTGCTGACTTTCGTGGCAGTTGCTACCCGCGGAATCTTGGTTCTCAGTCGATAGCAACCAGAGCAGCGTCGCGTAATGGCGGCGGCGCTGTCACGACTGTTTCAGGAGAAGGACAGGCTGCTGCGTCAGCCGCAACCTCATTTTGAAAGCGACTAGTCTTGGCTGTCCTGTTCGAGCCATGAAAAGTCGTCTTCGCTCTGCACCAGCAGCCTAGCATTATCTCTCCGGCGCTGTTCTTCTTCCTGAGCCCGTTTCAGGACGTCAGGTGGCAAGTCACGGCCGACCACGATCCCGCGGGGAGTCGTCGGCGCGTAATAGATCCGGGCATTGGCCATTTCATCGGTCGTCTCCGGGCCGTAAACCACATCTTGCGTGGGATCTGGATTCCAGCGATTGCCTTCTGAGTTGTCAAACCACCAGCTCATATGCAGGGTCGAGCCCGCAGGGATGAACTTGGGCGTTTCATACTCGTAGAGAAATTGCCAGTTGAAGTCATACTTGGGGACCCACAGCAGCACTTCGCGTTCGCCGTCGGGATACTCGAGTTCGTAGCGCATGGCCTTGCCGCGATAATGCATATGGGGTCCCATGGAAAGCAGGTAAATATCTTCTTCCACTTCATGCGTATTGGTGACTTCATAGTTTGGGTCGTTAGCCGGAATCGTCCAGCCGCGATGCGGTAACAGGTTTGTCTCTACCACGTAGTCGATGACATCTCCGTCCTCGTAGAACTTGAAGCCTGCACGGGTATCGTCAATGACGCCGGTGCCATCCCCGGTATCTTTGTGATAATGCATGTTGACGGTAATGAATGGGTCTTCGGGTAACAGAACTCCCCATCCTTCTGGGTAGGTAAACGGACCGCGGCCGGGAACCCCGACGCCCATGTGACTGGAGACGATATGATGGACCCAAGGACCTCCGGGATCCAATTCGGCCATTGAAATCCATTTGGGGTTCTCGTGGGCACCCTCTGGCACGGGCATTTGTACAGTCGGTTGCCAGTCTTCCACGTCATCGCCGACGTAAACGGACTTTTCAAAGCCGACGACGAGATCCGGCTCACCGATCCACCAGCCAGATTCAGGCATGGCAGTGCCCACACTGGTCGAACTCAGCGCGTCGTTCAATGCCGCAGGGTCACCCTCCAAAGCTCCGCCATTCACCCAGGCGATCAGTAGATCTCTCTCTGCTTTATCCATATAGCGTTCGCCCTTGAATTCTCCGCGATGACGCTCATGGGCGCCCCAGGGCGGCATGTAGCCTGTGGCTACGGCATTTTTGATCAGCGGGGCCCAAATCTTTGCCTGTTCGTAATCCATGAGGGACATCGGTGCGCTGATTCCCCCTACGTCAGGCGGATTGTCCTGGTGACAGGCGGCGCAGTTGTTCATGAAAACCGGCAGGGCATCCTGATAGAAAGTTGGCGCGTCTTGAGCCGTTGCTGTAGTGGTCAGGCCTAGGGATATCAGGGAGCACAGTGAAAGAGCGGGAAATTTCATGGCGATACCTTTTATTAATTAGGCTTCTTATTAAACTGGGCTTTAGCGTAATCGTAACCGGCGGATTTGTCCACTTCGAAGGCGTGTGATTGGCACTGTAAACCTTTTAAGTGATTGATACTATTAGCTATATTTTGGGCCCGGACAGTAATTTTTGTTCTTCAGTCCTGAAAACTTCGAACGTGGCCATTTTTTCTTACCAAAGCCTCTCCGACCCAGCCGCTCAGCGGCGCTTCACAGCTGTTCGATGATGTTCAGGTAATGCTCAGCTTGATCAAGGACAGCACACTGAGTCTCGTCACCCATTTTATTCCAGGTGCCGTATAGCATGCGCATGCGATGGTTGCTTTGGAATCGCTCCTTGTGCCGTGCCATAAAATGCCAGTACATGGAATTCAGGGGGCAGGCGCCTTCCCCGGTCCGCAGCTTCACGTCGTAATGACAGCTCTCACAGTAGTCGCCCATTTTTTTGATGTAGTTTCCGCCAGCTGCATAGGGCTTGGAGCCAACGAGCCCACCGTCGGCGTAGAGCGCCATGCCCCGCGTATTGGGGAGTTCGACCCACTGCAGCGCATCCAGATAAATGCCAAGATACCAGTCATCCACTACGGCGGGATCGATCCCGGCAAGCAGACAGAAATTACCGGTAACCATCAGCCGCTGAATGTGGTGGGCATAGCTGTGGTCGAGGGAGTTGGTGATGGCTTTCTCCAAGCAGCGCATTCGGGTATTCCCAGTCCAGAAATACTCCGGTAGCTGTCGGGTCGCGCCCAGCGCATTATGGACGGCATACTCCGGCATATTGCTCCAGTAGATACCTCGGATAAATTCGCGCCAGCCAATGATCTGGCGGACAAAGCCTTCTACCTGTGCCAGGTTCACCTCGGAGTTATTCCGATAGGCGGCAATCGCAGCATTGACCACCGACAGCGGATGGAGAATTTTGGCGTTCAGCGCGAAGGAAAGCCTGGAGTGGTAGAGGGACCAGTCACTCTCGCTGTTCGCGGTCATGGCATCCTGGTAGGTTCCAAAGTTCGACAGACACACCTGACAGAAAAATTGCAGCAGGGCGTTAGCCTGTTCCCGATTAACCGGCCAGGGTAAAACGTATTGCTCGCGACCAATGCAGGCAATCTGATGTCGCCGAAGACGCTGCAGAATGCCGCTGACGTCATTGCTGAACAGCAGAGGCTTTGGCAACTCGGTGACAGCCGCTGGGCTGAGTTTCTTGCGGTTTTCCTGATCGTAGTTCCAGCGACCTCCCTCGGGCTCATCGCCATCCATGAGCAGGTTTAGCCGTCGTCGCATGCTGCGGTAGAAGGTCTCCATCCGAGCCGACTTGCCCGTCGTAAAGTGCTGATCGAGTTCCGTCAGGGGCAACAGGAAATGTTCTGCATCAAACGACTGCTTTTGTACCGCTGACGGCAGGTCAAGATCCTGAAGTTGCTTGCTGACCCGATATTCATCGGGCTGGATATAGTCAAAACACTCTACGTCGAAGCGAGCGCACAGCGCAGTGATAAAACTCTCTAGAGAGTCGTATTCCGCGGTGTCATCTAAAGTCTGATACAGCACGTGGTGGCCGCGCTGCTGCAGGGCCTGGGCAAATTGCTCCATGGCTGCGAAGAATGCACAGACTTTCTGCACATGATGCTTGACGTAGCTGGCCTCCTGCTTTAACTCGGCGACCACGATCAAAGTCGATGCATCCGGCTTGTTAAACCATGAGTGCTCGAGATTCAGCTGATCGCCGAGGATCAGGCGAAGGCGTCGGTACCGATGATTGAGAGCTTGGGGCATGGCATGAATTACGCTGCGGCCACTGATTCAGACCTGACTGAAGAACTGCTGGCGATGTTTTTGCGTATTTCATCCGTACTTTCTGGTTGTGATGCGGAGCATGAAACATTCGCGCGTGATTAATTTTTTGGGCTATGCCGGCTTGCTACCGTTCCTTGCCGCAGTTTGGGCTGATTATGTCAAGCTGTCCTTCGGGAAATGGTCAGCGTCGTACCTGTTTCTAACTTACAGCGTGATTATTCTGAGCTTTCTAGCCGGTGCTTTGTGGGGTAAGGCAAAAGAGCTGGAGGAGTCCAACGTCAGTCGATTGCTCTTGATTGGCAGTAATGTATTCGCCCTGACGGCTTGGCTGGCCGTGCTTTTGGGAAAAGACTACTTGACGGCAGGGCTGGCGGTTTCGATGATTGGCTTTATTCTCATCTATCTGGTTGAGCACAAAACACAGGGGCTGCTGCAGGGGATGGCCTCAACCTATCTTAAATTCCGGCTGACGCTAACCTCCGTCGTCTGTCTCGCTCATCTATTACTCTTGGCTCAGACACATTGAATACTTATGAATAATTTCGTATTAACCATTTTTTATGACGGTCGCTGTCCGCTTTGTGCAGCCGAAATGAAGCAGTTGCGCCAACATGACGATGACGGAAAGTTGTGTTTGGAAGATATTAATCAGCCCGATTTTAAGCAACGGTTTCCCCACATAGATCCTATTGCGGCCGATCGTGTGCTTCACGGAGAGTTGGCTAATGGTACATTGATCTACGGGCTGGATGTCACTGCGCAGGCATGGGCTTTAGTCGGCCATCATCTATGGTTGAAGCTGCTTCGTCTGCCGCTGGTGCGCTGGTTCGCCGATTTGGGCTATCTGTTTTTCGCAAGATATCGACGCCAGATTTCGCGCCTGCTCACCGGTTCTTCCCAGTGCGATGCCGACGCTTGTTACAAGATCTCCGCCAGCGCCTCTTCTGAAATATCACCGACCAAGGATATTCGCTGAAATCATGCAGCAACTGGTAATAGGTGCAGGCAGTGCAATCGCGCAGGCTCTGATTCAGCAGAGCCTGCAACAGGGGGACTCGATAGTCGCAGTGAGTCGCCAAGCGAGCAGCCGTGAGGAATTATCGGCGGGCAGTCGCTTGCGACGGTTGCAATCCGATTACACCGAGCCATCGATCGATGCGGTCTGCGCTGAACTGCGGGAATCTGGCACCGCCTTTGATCGGGTGACGATCTGTAATGGCATACTGCATCACGAGGGTGTGTCACCAGAGAAAAGGCTGGAAAACGCCGCAATCGATTGTTTTGAGACGGTGATGCGGATCAACGCTTTTGTCCCACTGCTGTGGGTAAAAGCGCTTAAACCCCTATTAAAGGTGAACAAAAAACCCTGCGTGATCACCGCACTCAGCGCTCGCGTTGGCAGCATTGGCGATAATGAGAGAGGGGGTTGGTATGCCTATCGCGCGTCCAAGGCGGCTCTGAACATGCTGTTAAAAACGGCGGCTTTAGAATATCAGCGAGAAGCAAAGCTGGTTCAGTTTCTCTTGTTTCACCCGGGCACTACAGACTCACCTCTGTCCAAACCCTTTCAGAAAAATATCAGCCCTGAAAAGCTGTTTGCCCCTCGGTTCGTAGCCAGTCAGTTAATGAGACTTCAGGGTGAGCTGACACCTGATCTGCCGATTCAGTTTCTTGACTGGCAGGGAAAACAGGTTGAGTGGTAGGCCAGCCCGTTTATGTACGGGGCTGGCAGACCTCACTCGCGAGTAGCTTGCCCGCTTTCTTGGACGGTCGTTTTAGTTATTTTTTGGATGAGCCAGAAGCCATTCAACGATTTGTGCGGCAAATGTCTCAGACAAAACGGGGACGTGCGTGCCCGCGGAAATGGTCCACAGCTCGGCTGACCCTCCCGCCTTACAACCTACTTCGAATTTCAGGACTCCGGATTCGTGGCCCGGCAGGCTTGCTTCGAGATCACGCAGCTCGCGCCCGACGCCATTCTGACTGCATCCGTTGTAGTCCGCCCAGCGCCGGACGGAATTCAGTGCGCCTGGGTAGCGATTGTTCATGATGTCGCCGCCCTGATAGCCGATGGTTTCATCATTTGTGCCGTGAATCTGCAGCACGTGTACGGGATTGATCGGCGCCTCGCGTTCTTCAAGATGATTGGCGCCAGCAAGACTGGCGATCGCCGCTACGCTGTCTGAATGCTCATAGGCCATGCGGAATGACATGAAACCACCATTGGAGTGGCCGATTAGGTAAACGCGATTACTGTCGACGTTAAAGCGCTGTTTCATATCGTCAATGATCGAACGGATGTACGCGCTGTCATCGACCTCGGCGCTGAAGAAGTTACAGCAGGCATCCGAGGCATTCCAGTACCGGTTTTGGGCGCCGCCAGTCTCCTGCATGCCGTCAGGTGCGACGAACAGAAAGCCGTAGTCATCTGCCAAGTTGCTCACCTTGAAATAGCTGTCCTGGTTCTGGCCGCTGGAAGTGTAACCGTGTAGCAGAATGATCAACGGAGTCGCTTCCGAAGCCTCATAGGAGGCTGGGACTTTTACCAATACCTCGCCACGACCGAAATCAATGTTCTGCGCTAGGCTGGTCGCACTCAGCGTCAGACCAAACCATGCGGTAAGCAGAAGGATTTTTCGCAGGTGGTTCTTCATGATATAGGTTGTCCTTTTCTTTTGATAAATGTGTTCAGGGTCTCATAATGACCTTTCCGGTGGTTTCTCGGCCTTCCAGTGCCCGATGGGCAGACTGTGCTTCTGCCAGCGGATAAAAATGTTCCATCCTCAGCTGCAGGCTTCCATCGCTGATCCATTTGAATACATCGCCGCTGCGCCATTCAAGGTCTTCCCGGGACGCCAGATAATCAAACAGGGTGGGGCGGGTCAGAAACAGTGAACCTTTCGGGCCCAGAGTGGCGGGGTTGAATTCAGTGACCGGCCCGCTGGCGTTGCCGTACAGGACCATATGACCAAACCTTGCGAGGCAATCAACACTCTTGGCAAAGGTTGCCGCGCCTACTGCATCATAGGCGACATTGACACCCGCGCCGTCGGTCAGTTGCATCACTTCTGATTGGAAATCCTGCTCAGTGTAGAGAATCACTTCGTCTGCGCCGGCGTCGCGTGCGAGTTCGGCTTTTGCTTCGGTGGAGACTGTGCCAATGACAGTGCCACCAAGCATTTTCACCATCTGAATAAGTAGCAGACCTACCCCTCCAGCAGCCGCGTGGATGAGGCAGCGGTCTCCCGCTTTAACCGGGTAAGTCGACATGCACAGATAATGTGCTGTACAACCTTGGAGCATGGCGGCGGCGCCCTGGTCAAAACTGACGCCTTCTGGAATCGGGACCAGTTTGGCCGCCGGCACGGCTGCGAATTCTGCGTAGGCGCCAGCCACATTGGTGTAGGCTACTCTGTCGCCGATGTTCAATCCGGTGACGTTTGTGTCCGCCTCGACCACTGTCCCGGCGGCCTCAAGGCCGAGGGTCGATGGAAGAGGAATCTGATAGAGACCACTACGCTGGTAGGTGTCGATGAAATTAATGCCGGCCGACTCGACTTTCACAAGTACTTCGCCCTCGCCAATGCGGGGCGTGTCGACATCCTCGAATGCAAGTACCTCGGGTCCGCCGTGTTCATTTACTCTGACCGCTTTCATACCGAAAATCTCAATGGGCGTTGAATCAACAAGCCTTCAAAAATTGAGCCCTTATTCAATGGGCCATCAATCGATGTGCCTGCAAGGTTGCTTTATCTCAGAATTCGAAGGCGTTGACAATGTGATTCGCCGGTGTGGCACTAAGCTGGGCAGAGGTTTATGCTATCTTGGGCACTCTAGGCCATTGAGAGGTGAACTAACATGTCAATAACAGCGCTGGAACCAGCTGGTTTTAGAATCATCTTCACACTCCTGATTGCCATGGTTTCATCGTCTGTTTGCGGTCAATCTGAGACAGACTTCGAGTCCGAATTCGCGCAGCCGCGCCTGATTCACACCGCTGACGCAGGTGAGATTCTCGTTGTGCCCTTCGCGCAGGGTCTGGCGAATCCGTTTGATCTCGCTTTCCGTGACAACGGCGACATACTGGTGACCGAGCGCTACACGGGACAACTCAGAATCATCCGGCAGGGTGTCTTGCTACCCAGTGCTGTAATCGGCGTGCCGGATGTCTACTCGGAGGTCTTCCGGGCGGGACTCATGTCGGTTGCTCTGCATCCGGATAATGACGCGCTGGTGTTTCTCAGTTACACCAAGCTCATCGAAGTTGAGAGTGAACCTGAACAGACCGTGGCGCTAGCCAGAGGAATCTTGGACGGTGACCAGCTGGTTAATGTTGAGGAAATCTTTGTCGCGAAAGGGCTGGATCGCGGTATCGCTGCCGCCAAGTTGCTGTTTGCACCGGACGGACACCTTCTGATGTCGATCGGGGGTGCGTATATGTACATGGGCTTGGGGGATTATGCGCAGGACCCGGCGGTACACTATGGCAAGCTGTTGCGCCTCGACAGTAATGGGGCGCCCGCAGCAGATAATCCGTTTCTGGAATCGGGTGAATTCCTGCCTGAAGTGTATTCTTTCGGGCACCGCAATCAGATCGGCATGGATTTCCATCCGCAAACGGGGGAGCTGTGGGCTTCTGAAAATGGGCCTCAGGGCGGTGATGAAGTCAATATTATCAGGCCCGGTGCCAACTACGGTTGGCCGGGGGTTTCCTACAGCAGGCAGTATCGTGGCGACTGGGTAAGCGATAGGCAATGGCAGAGCGACGTTGTCCAGCCGGAGATTCTATGGTGGCCGTCAATTGCGCCGGCGGGTTTGGCTTTCTACACAGGGGATAAAATCGAGCCATGGCAGGGCGATCTGTTTGTGGGTGCCATGCTGCAAGGGCGCATTCCGGGCACAGGGCACGTCGAGCGAATTGTGTTTAATTCTCGGGGCCAAGAAATACGAAGAGAAAGCCTGCTGAGAGATCTGGGCGCCCGGATCACGGCAGTCAAGCAAGGGCCTGATGGCTATCTCTATGCTCTGGCAGATGAGGAATACGGTGCCATTCTCCGGTTTGAGCGTCCGTAGGCTAAGCCGTAGCCGTTCTCCGATTCAATAGCTCAGATCCGAGTGTCAGAGAAAAACAGGTTAGCCCTGAGCGGAGGTATCGCGCTGGCGCGAAATCTGCTTTACTGAGTCAGATCTAAAGAATAACTATAAGGTCAAGTCATGTTAAAACAGTTCGTCTTGGCGCTTCTCACTGTTCTGGGGTGGCAGGTGGGCGCAGCGCAAATTCTCGAAGTTGATACGGCGGCAGGAAGCTATCAGGGTCTACCGTCACCGATCGCCAGTGACGTTTCGGTATTTAGGGGATTGGCTTTTGCTGCGCCACCGATCGGGGATCTGCGCTGGAAGCCGCCGGAACCGCCGGTCACTTTTTCCGGCGTTAGACTCGCCGAGCGCTCCAGCCCGGCTTGCTGGCAGGCGCGAAATTCAGACAACAGTGTCTATGCTCGTGGCAATCTGGATCGGTCAGAAGACTGTCTGACTCTCAACGTGTTCACTGTTGCTGTCGATGACAGTGCAGGACTGCCGGTAATGGTCTGGTTTCACGGGGGCAGCAACACGGCCGGGCATGGGGGGGCGCAAATCTTTGACGGGTCCAATCTGGCCGCTCGGGGCGCAGTGGTTGTGACTGCAAATTACCGACTCGGGCCGCTCGGATTCCTGGCGCATCCGGCGTTGACGGCAGAGTCGGAGCAAGCCGCTTCAGGCAACTATGGGCTGCTGGATCAGGTTGCGGCACTGCAATGGGTGCAGAAAAATATTGCGCGCTTTGGCGGAGATCCCGGAAAGGTCACCATATTCGGCCAGTCCGCCGGCGGTGAGGATGTATGTCTTCTTATGGCGTCTCCGCTGACGACTGGGCTGATTCATCGGGTTATTGGCCAATCGCCTTCCGGCGGGTGTGTGCATCTGCAGCGAGGCCTGGAGGGCGGGGCAGATTCCGCTCACGCGAGGGGAGTCAGGTTTTTGGAGGCGCTGGGTATTAAGGATTCGGGTGCGGCAGCGCTGGCAGCCATGCGAGATTTGTCGCCAGAACAAATCACCGCTACAGCTTCTTCGGAAGGCAATCCCAATGGTCCTATTATCGATGGCTGGGTTTTGCCGGAGGCGCCAGCAAAACTTTTTGCGCGAGGGGAATACAACCGCGTCCCGGTGATGATGGGCGCACTGGCTGAGGAATATTTTGGTTTGCAGGCAGGAGCGGCTGAGATTTCAGAGGCTGATCTGGACGCGTTCCTGACCCGCAGCTTTGGTGCTAGCGGACTTGCCCTAAAAACGGGCTATCAGGACTTGATTGAGCGTTCGCCAATTGCAGCTCAGAAAACTATCGCTGGCGACAACGGGTTCACACGCACGGTCAGGGATTGGGCGCGATTGATATCAGCCAACCGTAATACGGCCTACGTCTACTATTTTGCCCGCCCGGTGCCGGTATTTCGTTTGTACATGCCGTCCATGCCCGATCTCTTTGGCGACGGCGGTGCCAGATCGTTGGGGGCCTATCATTCGGGAGAGCTGGCGTATGTGTTTGATAATCTGAGCACAGTCGGGATAGGTTGGGAGTCGGATGATCATCTGCTGTCCGCTACGATTGCTGACTACTGGTTCAATTTCGCCCGCAGCGGAAACCCTAATGCCCCGGGTCTTCCCGAGTGGCCCGCTTATGATCCAACAAATGACGCGGTGCAGATTCTTGATGCGCAGGTGCGAAACGCCATACATCCTCGCAGTGGGCATATGGACCGGGTTGAGGCGATAGCCACTCAGTGACAGGCGGAGAATTCAAGGCCTAACTCAGGCTCTGGAGGTCCGCGCTTTGGGCCCCAGCTGACTGGGAAGCAATTCATAGGCCAGTTTGACCCACTCACATAACAGGGGTCTGGTGTCCCTTGGATCTATGACCTCTTCAATGCCAAACGCCTCTGCAGTTCGCAGTGGAGAACGATATTGCTCCAGCATGTCTTCAAGCTCGCGCCGTCGAAGGTCAGGGTCTTCCGCTGACTCTATGTCGCGTCGATAGGCAGCCTGAACGCCGCCTTCGATGGGGAGTGAGCCCCAGTCGGCTGATGGCCAGGCATAGCGAAGGTTAAGGCCGTCAGATTTGCCGTGCCCTGCTCCGGCCACTCCATAGCAGCGTCGTATGATGACTGATACCCAGGGTATGCTGGACTGGTAAACGGCCATCAAAGCGCGGCTCCCCAATCGCACGGTGCCCTCCTGTTCTGCTTCTGTTCCGATTAAAAAGCCGGGATTGTCCACTAGGTTTATCATGGGTAAATGGAAGGTGTCACACAGATCAACAAAGCGCATCATCTTTTCTGAGGCAGACGCATTTACCGCACCACCGTGGTGTTTTGTATTGTTGGCCATGAGGCCTACGGCATGACCATCCAGTCTGGCTAATCCGACAGTCAGTGACTGGCCATATGCCGGACTGATCTCAAAGAAGGAGCCCCGATCGACTATGGCGCTGATGATGTCGCCAATTTCGTACATCTCGCGGCGATTGCGGGGTATGACTGAGAGTAGGGTCTCATCGCGCCGGTCCTTGGAGTCGCTGGAAGCAATAACTGGCGGCATCTGCCACACATTTTGCGGCAAGTAAGAGAGAAATTTCTTAATGGTCAGGAAGGCCTCTTCTTCACTGGCCACCTCGTTATCAACTGCGCCGCTCAAATGGGCATGAATTTGAGAGCCGCCAAGTTCGTTTTTTTCTACGGGCTTGCCAAAGCCCCGTTCGACGACCGGGGGGCCAGCAACAAACAGCTGGCTGGTTTCTTTGATCATTAATGAGAAGTGAGAAATGGTGACGCGGACTGCGCCGAGACCGGCAACCGAGCCCATACAGGCACAAACTACCGGTACTTGCCCCATCAGTTCCATGGTGGTGTTGAATCCCTGTAAAGCAGGGACATAGGAGTAGCCGACCATTTCAAGCGTTTTGACGCTACCGCCACCGCCACTGCCATCAACGAGACGGATGAGGGGAAGCCGCATTTCCTGGGCATATTTCTCCCCGTAGCCGGATTTGTCTCCGATTTTGGCGTCGGCTGCACCACCGCGCACAGTGAAATCATCGCCGCCGATTACCACCTTACGGCCGTCCAGTTCGGCTGTGCCCAATACAAAATTTGATGGCGTGAATGTTTGCAGACTGCCATTCTCGTCATAACTCGCCTTGCCGGCCAGAGCCCCGATTTCATGAAAGCTGTTCTCATCAACCAGGGTTGAGATGCGCTCCCGCACAGTCAGTCGGCCGTTGCCATGCTGCCGCCTGATACGCTCCTCTCCGCCCATTTCCTTGGCCAACGCTTCGCGCCTACGTATTTCATCGACTTCTTTTTGCCAGGACATCTTCATCCGCCTTTAGCGTTGTTGTCGCGAGGTTCTAACATGAAACACCTGGGGAGTTAAAGCAGGAGCGGTTGCGTTTGCGAATGTCGTAGGGGGAACTTGAAGAAATTCCTGGCAAAAAAAAGGGGTGGCTGCTGCCACCCCTTTCCTTGTTTCCCAATCTAGCTGATCTTAGAAGTCAGCTCGAAGGCGAGCGTAGTAGTAACCACCCTGCCATGGGACGAAGGTGCCTGAGGAATAGACACGGCCACAGCAGAAGTCGCTAATAGTGTCTTCGTCAGGATACTCATCGAATACGTTTCGAGCACCAGCAGACAGATTGAACATATCGTTGATCTGCCACTGACCTTCCAAATCAAACTGGTAGAAATCAGGCAGCGTCTGGAAACGCAGTCCGCCAGGGCCTGAACCGCCAGAGTTTGAGTTAGTAGCCTCACCGAACCACTGCAGTCGAGCAATGAGCTGAAGGTCATCACCCAGCTGTTGGATTCCGGTGAAAATACCACGCCACTGAGGATCAGCATTCACGAAATCGTAACGATTCTCAGCGTTTAGATAGACGCTTGGATCTGACTCGAATGAATTCTCAGTGTAGTTGATTGCTGCCGAGATATTAGTTGAATCTCCAAGCGGCAAGGTTGCTACCACATCAACACCCTCGGTTCGGCTGTCGAACGCATTGGTGAAGTAGAAAACACCACCAATCGAGTTAGCGCCAGCAACACCGGCCGCGTCAAGCGCCTGGTAGTTAGCGTAGGCGGAACCTGAGGTTGGATCTGTAGACACAGCTCGAGTCGAGATCGCGTTTGTGCGGTCGTCGATATCGATGCGGTAGTAATCCACTGTTAAGTCCATCTCACCGATTGAACCAGTAAGCCCGATAGTAAAGCTGTTGGACAGCTCAGGCTTGAGTGGCGTGGCGCCAAGTGCTTGCGCAACTGGGCCGCCCGCTGGGAACAGACCGGTTGCAACTGGGATTCCATCAGGAAGACGGGTCGATACGTTTACCGTACCTTGCTGTCCAGGTGTAGGAGCCCTGAAACCGGTTCCGATTGAGGCTCTGGCATTCCAATTGTCGGTCAACGTAAGTCGGCCGGCAAGCTGGTAGAGAATCTCGGAATCGAAGTCCTCGTAGTTCTCGTAACGTACTGCACCCTGCAGGAACAGGTTGTCAGTCACGTCACCGCTCAGTTCTCCGTATACCGCAAACGAGTTCCGTTCAAACACGTTTGTGAACTGTGGATTGTTACCTGGAAAACCGTTTGAACCAACACCGACGACTGTATACACAGGATCGTTAGAGTCAGCGCAGTTGAGTGTAGAACCACCTGCTATAGCATTGAGTCCATTAGGCGCTGTTGTGCCGTCGGCATTACACAGATCCCATGGATCTTGTCTCGCGTAAGGGCCAGCAACGTATGAGCCTGGATCACCTTGACGCAACTCATACTCCTCACCCATGTAGCTTCCGCCGAACGCGAAGAGTGCTGGGCCAGCGAGGCCCGCATCGAATTCGTACGTAAAGTCCGCTTGGAACTGAGTCTCCGAGTTGATCAAGTCACTAGGACGGAAGCTAGTCTGAACAGTGCCGGCAGAGTCACCCAATGATGGGTTGATTGTGTTAAACAGTGTGTATTGAATTTCACTCTCACCGGTTCGAGCGCTGAAATCATATGTTAGACCGTTATCCAGCTCGCCTCGCATTCCGCCGAGCAACGAGAAGTCTAGGACATCACCGTTAAACTGTGGTGTAAAACCACCGGGGAAGATTTGAAGCGGTGAATAAATTGAGCCGTCTGGTCTACGAAGATCTTCGATAGTTCCATTGCCCGGATACCGATAGAAGAAGTTACCGTCAGTACTTGAGTCGGAATAGTTACCGTAGCCATAGAGCTCTGTGTCGGCATCAAGCTGATAGCCAGCATTGACGAATACGCGAGCGGCTTCAGTTTGGGGCTGTCCCCATGGCTGAACGACTTCGGTGATACCAGCGGCGTTAGCATTTTTGTAGTTGGCTTGATACGAGGGATCTTGAGCCGCTGCCTGCTTCGCAGCGCTTTGCGCGGTGAAGCCCGGCAGATTTGGATCAACACACCACCAAGATTGGCAGTACTGCTTACCGCGATTTGTGCGGTCAGCCTCGTTGAATTCGCCTGAAATGCTGACGAAGCCGCTGTCGCCGAGGGGCAAGCCGATGTTGCCGAGCACGGTAGTCATCGCGCCGTCACCTTCGAAGAATTCTCCTTGGTCGATGGTTAGGCTTCCACCTTCGCTGTTGTCATTCAAGATGAAGTTGATAACACCAGCCATTGCGTCAGAACCGTACTGGGCCGACGCGCCATCGCGCAAAACTTCAATGTTTTTCAGCGCTGAGGCTGGAACTGTTGCCATGTCGGGACCCTGTGTACCTGAGCCTCCGATTGAAACCAGCGCGGCTCTGTGTCGGCGCTTGCCATTGACCAAGACTAAGGTCTTGTCTGTGGGCAATCCACGCAGGGACGCAGGTCGGATCATCGTCGCGCCGTCCGATATCGGTTGACGAGCAACGTTGAATGACGGAATCAACGTTTGAAGAACGTTGTTTGTATCAGTGTGTGAGATTGCTTGGATCTCGTCGGCGCTAAAGACATCCACAGGCACAGGTGAGTCTGATACCGTGCGAGGACGTCCACGAGCACCGGTTACAACGACTTCTTCGATGTCAGCGCCGCTGTCTTGCGAAAAGGCGACCTGAGGCGCCCCGGTAGCGGCCAGAATTGCGGCTGCCAGCAAGGTTTTTGGGTGTCTACGAAAATTCATTCGTTCCTTACTCCTGGAGTTAAAATTGTGGGTTTCCCTCTGGTAGACAGTGACGCGTCCTAACTATATGCATCTAGGATTCAAGGACGGTCCAGTCGTGCTGATAAGCCGGCGAAACGCCAGAGAAGGCTCTTACCAACCGGTCAATGGTAAGCCTTTTGGCACCAATATGAAACACCCTGAAACAATTGATTGGGAGTCAGGTCGACGAATGGCTTCCAGATTCAGTCTGGATTTGACGAAATTGAGAAAAATACAATAAAAACAGTTTAGTAGAGATTAAAAGTAGTGCCTCTGAAGGTGTGTTTTCAGCAGCCGTCAGCGCTTTTCAAAGAGTCCACCCGGTTCGCTGTTGATGAAAATGCCGGAGATTGGCGGATTTTCTGTAGCTTGGGCCTGTCTGCGACGCGCAACCGGGAAAAGTGCACGTGGCTACGCTTGCCAATCATGACGGGAGCAGAGCCAGTCTAAGCAAGCTGATGGCGGATAGGGTTTGCCGATGTCAGCCCGTTAGCCTAGGTACAAGAACAGGAGTTCTTGCCACATAATTTTGGTATTCTGGATCCTGTCCCCAGCGCTGCTGTGCGCCGTCTTCCAGCAGGCGAACGCCGCTGACTTTAATCAGCAGGAAAGTCACGAAAAGCGGCGAGATCATGGTGACTAGCTGCCAGCCACTGAGGGCCGGCAGGGCGACCAACGCAACGCCCAGCCACAGAAGAATCTCGCCAAAGTAGTTAGGGTGACGGGATCTGGCCCACAGCCCGGTAGTAATAAATTTTCCTGCATTGGCCGGATCGCGCCTGAACACTGTTTTCTGGTGATCAGCCAAGACCTCCACGCCAAAGCCTACAGCCCAGATCAGAGCGCCCAGATAGGCAAGCCCGCCCATAGGAAGTTGACGCGCTGACGTGATCGCGGCCAGTGCCGCAGCCATGGTGATAAAGACCCAGGCACCGCCAAGGGTCCAGGTGAAGGCAAACCGGAAAAACTTCTTTTTGATTTCAGTGAATCGGCGATCCTGACCGGCTCGCTTCACCCGTAGGAACAGAAACGTGCCAAGGCGGGTAGACCACACTGCCACCATCAGGCACAGTATAACGCCGCGGCTGTCTATGCCGGGGAGGACAGCATAGGCCAAACCGACAGTAGACAAATAGGACAGGCCGCCGGTCAGATCGAAATAATGCTCTGTCTGGAAAATGAAAGAGGGAATGAAGACAGCCCAGTGCAGCAGAAAACCGACGGTGGCGCACAGAGCGAACAAAGGGTAGGGGCCGATCATCACGCTGCCCTGGCTCCCGGCCAGAGCGATTGCTGCGCTGACAGATAAAATAACGGTGATTCCGATTAGGGGTTTCAGCATGCGCGTGATCCTTGCAACAAGTTACTCAAAATTGACCCGGGCTAAGCCGATGCCGCTTTCTCCGGCGACCGCGTAAAGCAGGTAGACAATGCCATCTTCTTCAAAAAGCGCAGGATCGCGGAGCTGATTCACCTGTCCGTACGCCGTACTCCGAACGCTTGGTGCAACAGGCGCGTTGGCGCCTTCCCATTCAGTTTCAGGCCGCAGTAAAGTTTGCTCATCCGATGCCTGCCACAGACGCCAGTCATCGCTGATATCGATTGTGCTCAGCAGTATCGACTCGGGTGCATCCCCGACCCGGGTCCAAAAAACGTAGAGCGTCTCCTCCCGCACCATCACTGCAGAATGTCTCATGTTCGGGGTAAACAGGAGCGGACCCTGTTCGAAACCGGTCATCCCATCGGCCGAGCGATAGAACTGCCCCGGCATACTGATTGCGTAGGACATGCCCCGCCACGGGAAAATACGCATATAAGTGCGCCCTATGTTTTCCTCCTGTGCACGAAAGTGAATGCCGTCTGTCGAGGTTGCGACGCGGGAATGCTGAAAGCCGGGCCCTTCGAGGCCATGGAAATACATCACTATCTGATGATGGTCTTCATCAACATGAACATCGGGTGAGGCAATATGTGGTTCGGTGAGTTCCTTGGCCAGATCGTGGGATACCTGCACTCCGGCAGCGCGTCTCGCTGCAACCAGTTCGTTCAGCCTCTCCTCCGAGATCGTGGGTCGTGTTGGCGTAAAATAGGAATCCTCGATCTGCAGGCTCCCGGGTTCATGGATCTGCCAGGGGCCGGTGATTGAATCAGCGTAGGCGAGTCTTATGTAGAGTCCTTTATGGTCCGCGAAGTAGAGATAGTAGTTGCCCATTTTGTTGGGTAACCAGTCCGGCACTTTGATTAGAGAGGGCCCCTGAATGTTCTCCCCGATGCTAGGATGGATATCAGGACCGATCAGTGGACGGTCAAGTAGCCGGGTGATCGTTACTTTGGGCGCCTGTGCTGTCGCGCCAGTCGGTATCAGTAGGGCAAGCGGCACGATGACGAGTGTTGCGATGAGACGAAGAGATTGTTTCAGGCCTTGTGTGATCATGGATGCTCCCGGGCATGCTCGACAGTGTTCGAAGACTAAGTTCCGTGCAGATGAAAGTCTAGGGTTGCTTCTGATTGCCCCTGACCCTCATTCATCAATAGAGTTCGCCATTCTCTTGTGCGGAGAGGGAAGGTCGACGTAGTCCCCGGTGCGCTGTTCTTTTGCTGCGCGCATGGATTCCTGTATCTCGCCCTGCTGCAGCATGCTGGCATTCCAGATTCGAACGTAATCGAGGGTGTCCTCTGTGCTGTGATCCCGTGCGTAGTTGATCATGCGCTTGCTGCCATAAATTGCAAGAGGTGCCTTGCTGGCAATCTGTTCTGCAATTTTCATCACTGATTCCAACATGTCGTCCTGCGTCGGGAAAATGTCGTTGATCAATCCCCGGGCTTTGGCCTCCTCGGCGCCCATCCGTCGGCCGGTAAAGGCCAGCTCTTTCACAATGCCTTCTGGCAGCAGGTTGGTGATGCGGGGGAAAGTGCCCACATCAGCCGTCATCCCGATATTGATTTCGTAGATTGTCAGGAAAGCGTCAGCGGTCATGTAGCGCATGTCGCAGGCGGTAATCAAATCCACCCCGGCACCGATGGCGCCGCCCTGAACGGCAGCCAGAACCGGTACTCGGCTTCTCTCTAGACAGCTGAAAGTTTCCTGAAGGTATCTGACGTTGTCGTAAAAGCGAAGACCCTTGAGGCGGGCATTCTTCTCGGGATCTGGATCGGATTGCGCGCTTTCGCTGCTTCCAAAAGCGGAAACGTCCATGCCAGAGGTGAAATGCGGACCGGTTGAGGAAATCACGATGACCCTGGCCTTGTGTTCCGTTTCAATCTGCCTGACCAGTTCGGGCAGTTCTGCCCAGAAACTGGGGATCATGCTGTTTCGTTTCTCCGGTCGATTCATGCTGATATGAGCGATCTTATCTTCGACTTTCAGGTCAAAACATTGGTAGGTCATAGCGTATTATCCTGTATCTGTTTGATTGTTCTGGCAGAAGAAATGAATAGCTTCGGCGCCGCGGGTCATGTCATCAGGGTTCATGATACGGCTTGAGATGCCAGCGTCGGCCATTCGGCGGCGACGATCGTTCATATAGTGAGTAAAACGCGGTTTCTCTTCTTCGCTCAACAGGCTTTCGATTTCAGTAAGTACGTTTCGGTAAAAGCCTTCAATAAAGATCAGAGTGTGTTGTCTTCTCTTCGTATAGGCTTCCAGGGCTTCTCTGATGCGAGCGTCGCCCTGAAAATTAGAGATTTTCCAAGCGCCACACATTGCTTTGACGTTCTGCATCTCGTCAATGTTGATAAAGTTCCTGGCGTTTGACAGAGAGATAAAAATTTTTTCAAGCGTTTCTGCTTCAAGGCCAGTGATCGAGGCTGTTCGCTGCGGTGCGCTTGCGATTTCCTGCATCAGTCGGTTGAGGACCGCCCTGTCAATTTCTTCCGGCTCTAGTCCGGACCGGCTGTTGCTAATTTCCCGAATTGTCGTATCGAATGTTAAAGGAAGGGCCAGCCGGCCCTGCTCGAATTCTGCTTCCTGAGCGGTAATGGTTTGAGTCGCTAACAGCCATGCAGTCAGTGTGCCTGCGACTAAACGCCGCAGTATTAATGGGGCTGTTGTGTTTCGTTTGAGCAATGTAGCTGATGCCTCATTTAAACTTACTGGCCGCGGCGAATTGCATCCGGTTCCAGTTGTGGATAGTCAATGCCCAGCTGATCGAGATAAGTATCGTAAGTGTCAGGGTCGTAATACAGCGCCTCAAGCTGCGGTCTGAATTCGTCCATGATGTCTGTGTTTTTCTCAATCGCGGGCGGGTCGTCTGGCCCGATGAACGGCGTATAAGTTTCCTCGGCAGTTTGTACTTCGTCGAAATATGCCTGCGCTTCATCCAGCAGTGTATCGCTGAGCAGCATATCTAGCATAGTAGTTGCGATGACCTTGGCTCCCGCAATCGCACCCTTGTGCGCAATTGGAGTTGCCATTGCCATGGCGCTGGACCAGTGGTGTCCCTGTAAGCCCCGCACATTAGACGGATAACGCAGAGTTACGGTGGGGACATTCCAGGAAATATCACCAATGTCATCAGACCCTCCAGAGATCGGGTTTGCCAGTGGCTCTCCTATGCCAGAAAGTTCGGTCGCCAACCCCTGTGGTTCGTCGGCACCCATAAGTGTCTGCAGTGCTTTTGCGAAGCGCTGATCGTCTTCGGACCAGATCGGCAGTCCGACCTGTTGAATGTTAGCATTCATTGCTAGGGCAATCGGTTTGTTAAAGTGACGGGGATAGGCTGTGCCGACTATCTTGCGGGTCATGCCTGTGTCTGTCATCAGGGCAGCGCCTTCGGCAATTTGCTGCAGAGTAGCGAAGTTGTTGCGGATATTGTCAGCGGTTACTTCCCTGATGAAATACCAGACACTAGCGTAGGAAGGCACGACGTTAGGCTGGTCTCCACCATTGCTGATGACATAGTGAGATCGCTGCAGAGGATGGAGATGTTCGCGACGGAAATTCCAAGCGATGTTCATCAGTTCGACCGCATCCAGTGCGCTGCGCCCATCCCAGGGATCGCCGGCGCCATGGGCGGCAACCCCGTCGAACATGTATTCGACGGAAACCAGGCCGGTGCCCCGCGCCTGACCCCAACTGACTGTCAGATTGTTGGAAACGTGAGTGAACAACACGGCGTCAACGTCCTCAAAAAGACCGTCTCTGGCATACCAAGCCTTGGTGCCCAGCAGCTCTTCAGCGATTCCCGGCCAAAGCACAATCGTGCCGGGCAGGTTTTCCCGCTCCATGATTTCCTTGATCGCCAGCGCGGCAGCGATATTGACTGCCTGTCCTGAGTTGTGGCCTTCGCCGTGCCCCGGAGCGCCTTCGATTATAGGTTGGCGGAAGGCGACCCCCGGCATTTGCGACGCGCGCGGAATGCCGTCCACATCGGAGCCCAGCGCGATCATCGGTTCGCCGCTGCCCCAGGTGGCCCACCAGGCCGAAGGGATATCGGCAACGCCGTTTTCTACCGTAAAGCCATTGGCCCGGAGTATTGCCCCCAGATAACGCTGAGTTTCAAACTCCTGAAAACCCAGTTCGGAAAAAGAGAACAGGCTGTCAACGATTTCCTGAACCAGCTTCGTCCGGCTCTCGACGCCCGCAAGGGCATCAGCCTTGAGTGCGGCCAGATTTTGCTGCGCTGCCGCAGTGGATAGAAGCAGGCTCGCTGAGCAGAGAAGGAAAAGCACGCGGTATAAGATCTTCATGGTCATTCCCGATTGCTGGGGTATGACCGCTAGGGTAGCGAGTTTTGCCGAGGCTTGCTACCGAGCTGGTCTACCCCTTTAGATAGACAGCTGTCAGCCTTGCTTTCGCTTCAGCCCAGAAGGCATTGGGGACGCGGATGCCGCCCGAACTTTAGCTAGCTTATTTCTTATGATGGTGTCGTATCGAAACAGGGTAAACGTGTGAAGCAGGCCAAGCGCCGACAGCCAGCAGCAAACGCTCCTGACTCAGGAAGGGAAGCAGTGAGACAGTGCGCTGTCGAGGTCTTTGTGGCGCAGCTCGATGCCCAGTTCATTCAGGCGGATTGAGCAGATGTTCCCGCTGGCGAGCAAAGCTGCATCTGCCATTTCACCAAACATCATTCGGACAATAGCTGCTGGAATCGGCGGCAGAGCAGGGCGACGCCTGGCCTTGCTGAGTGCTTCGGCAAACGCGCGATTGCTGACCACTTCAGGTGCGACGACGTTGAGAGGGCCGGTGAAGTTGCTATTCCGAAGGCAGGCCATCATGACGTCAATGGCGTCTGCCAGGCTGATCCAGCTAATCTTATGCGAGCCGTTTCCAAGACGGCCAACTACCGCTAAACCGCCGGGCATGACCAGGTTTTTCAGTACGCCGCCATCAGCGTTCAGCACCAGGCCGAAGCGAAGCAGAACAGTCCGGATACCGGCATGAGTGGCCGCAGCTGTCGCCTCTTCCCAGCGCACCGAGACCTCGGCCAGAAAGTCATCCCCGGGCGGGCAGTCCTCATCTACGGGAGCTGTGCACTGATTGCCATAAAAGCCAATAGCTGACGCTGAGAGAAGGGTGTGGGGAGGATTTTGACACTCAGACAGAGCCAAGCTTAGTGCTCGAGTAAGCCTTGCTCGGCTCTTGAGTATTTCCTCCTTGCGTTTGGTGTTCCAACGCTTGTCTGCAATGTTGGCTCCTGCCAAATTGACTACGGCATCAAGATCGGTGTCCTTTGAGATATGAACGCGTTCATTCTTCGGGTCGTAGTGAAAGGGCGTGGAGTCGTCAGATCGACTCAGACAAAACACCTGATGGCCTGACTCTATCAATCGAGTGCGTAGCGCAGAACCGATCATCCCACTCGCGCCAGTGATCAGTATGTTCATTCCGTTTACAAGTCTCTCGTCGGATGGTTTTCGGGCGGTGCGGCTACCACAAGAATGCGCCTGTGGCTGTAGGGCTTTCTCGTGCGCTGCTCTCAATGTCTGATTGCTGGAATCCTGCAGAGAACTTAATAGTCGCTATGAGTGGCGTATTCTTTTGCAGGAGAGGCGCCAGACCCCGGCGCGTATCATCGAAAACGTTCCGGCCGAGCATCCGGTTCACCCTGATTTACGATGAAAGATTAAATCCTCCATGGGCTCTTTGCGCGGGCAAGACTTTTGTGATCCGTCAGAGAGAAATGACCGTTACACAACCCGCTGTTCGTTTTTTAACGCTTGTTTTGATTTGAGGTTTTTATGACACAAGTACGGAGCGTTACCCTCGCGTTTTTCGCCATCATGCCAATTGCTTTCACCAGTCTACCCGCGAAGGCCCAAGATATCGTCGATACCGCGATAGCGGCAGGTAATTTTTCCACGCTGGTCGCAGCGGTGCAGGCTGCTGGCCTGGTTGATGTGTTGAAAAGCGAAGGTCCTTTTACAGTATTTGCTCCTACCGACGAAGCTTTTGCCGCCTTGCCTGAAGGCACCGTTGAAAACCTGCTGAGACCGGAGAACAGAGACCAGCTGGTCGCTGTGCTGACCTATCATGTGGTGCCGGGCAAGATTATGAGCACTGAAATTGCTGGACAGAGCACAGAGGTAGAGAGCGTGCAGGGCTCGGCGTTGTCAGTGGATGCGACCGATGGTGTGCGCGTGGACAACGCCAATGTTGTCGCCGTTGATATTAAGACGGATAACGGAGTGATCCACATAATCGATCAGGTCGTTATGCCTAACTAAGATGTCCTACTGGTCGGGCGCCCGCCCGACTTATTTCCCTAGAGGCTTGGGCTGACTCGTCAGCCCTTTTTTTTGGCTGTTTCCAGCGCCCCGCCATGAGTATGGTACGCTTCGCTGTCTATAATATCGACTACCACTTGGACCCCGACCGTCAGAACCTTATTGGTTTCGAGGTACGCAACGATGTCGATACAGTTGGGAGACACGTCATATCCTTCAACTCTTAGCTGAGTGAGAATGCGTTCGGAATCCACCAATACTTCCAGGCAGCCCTAGGATACGAAACCAACCTTGGGATTCGACATGCGGAATTTTCTTCAAACTGACTGATTTCGTTGAGGTCTGGGATTATAGCGATCTCGATCCAGTCTGAAGGCGTCCGGGCGGGACTCTTGTGTTTTGGTTTACGCACCGGCATCGGACGAATCAATTCATGGGTCGGTGATCGAACGGGCTCCGTCATACTTCTGCGCCGGATCACTGGGCCATTGCAAGATTCTCAGTATCTTTGAGACGGAGGTGTTCTAAGCCGACATGCCGCGCGCCGAAATGGGCCAGATCGCTTCGACCCGCTCTCCGCGGATCGCATACAAAGTATCGTAAAGGTTTACGACCGGATCGCAGTGAGACACGATTAATTCTATTTTGTCCCCAACGCGGTAAGTGCGCGACGGGTTATCGTCATACCGCAGCGTGCCAAACTCGTCTGAGCCGGAGCTGTAGTTCATTCTGGTCTCCCCTTTTACTCTCGCCCAGGGGCGATTGATCGTGCAGGCTTTTGCTCCGGCGTCGGTTGTGCAGCGCCCGGGATACTGATCGTTCAGCACAGTGGTGAGCACTGTCAGAGCGGGCTCAAAATCGGCGTAATGCGCGTCATTATCTCTGCCGCCTATGTCCATGTACTGCGCGTCCATGAAGACATAACTACCAACCTGTATGTCCGTCAGGCCGCGGGTTTCATGGTCGATGTTGTAGCTCCCGGTACCTCCGCCCGAAAAAATCTCGGTACTCAGACCATTTCTGTTAAACAGATCAAAGGTCTCGGTAGCGGCAAGCAGTCGTTCAAGCGTCTGCAGGCGTCGGGCAGCAAACCCTTTCACGTGTTGTGATCCACCGTCGTAACACAGCAGCCCGCGTAAGCGCAGTCCGGGTAACCGGTCAATCAACTGAGCGAGCGCCAGTGCCGGTTGTCCCGGTGTGATACCGGTTCTGTGTCCGCCGGGATCGACGTCGATCACAACATCTGCGGTTAAACCCATGGCGCCGGCCGCCTCAGATAGCAGCCTAGCGTTCTGCTCGCTGTCCGTTGCCTGAATGAATTCCGGATTGGCTTCACGCAGAGCCATAGCGCGCTTGATCTTAGTAGCAGTCACATTGGTGGTCGTCATCATGATGGGGCTGATGCCATGCTGGAACATGACTTCTGCCTCACTGACTTTTGCAGTACAGATACCTACTGAGCCGCTTTGCAGCTGCATCTTCGCAAGGGTCGGGCACTTGTGAGTTTTTGCATGCGGCCGGCTCGCGATGCCGTTGCTCCTCACTGTCGTCTGCATATGGTCAATGTTAGCCTCGAGTGCATCCAGATCAAGGCACAGGCTTGGCGTATCAAGTTCCCATTTGGAGATGTCTTTTTGCATACCCTCTTCGCTGGCGAATGACAGCAGTTCCTGTTGGGTATAGCCATTCACGCCGGTGGGTATCCATAGTGCTGCGGCGGTGCTTGATGTTTGCAAAAAACGGCGACGGCTGATTTTTCCTGACGACATTGGAAACCTCTCAATCGTTCGTTGATGAACCCAGTTCAGTCTACACGCTCATTCCGCTGCCAGCTAGCAGGCCGCTCTGGATGATGCCATCAAACACAAACTGCACGGCCAGTGCTGACAGGAGAACACCCATCACCCGGCTAACGATATGCATGCCGGTATTGCCGATCAGCCGGTGTATCTGACCTGACAGTATCAGCATGACCAGAGTGGCGAGCAGCACCAGTAAAATACTGCCGATCACTATGGCTTTTAAGACCAGATCGCCTTCGGTGTCCGCCATAATGAGAATCGCAGCACCCATGGCACCGGGCCCTGCGATGAGAGGCGTGGCGAGTGGAAAGACCGAGATGTCCTGTTTGGCACGGGCCTCTTCTTCTTCTGCATCAGTTGTAGAGGTGCCGCCAGAGTTGCGTGCAAACACCATGTCTATGGCCATCAGCAGCAGCAAAACGCCGCCTGCTGTGCGCAGGGCAGCCAGTGAGATGCCCAGGCCGGAAAGCAGGAGTTCTCCAATAAGCGCAAATAACACTAGGATGCCAGCGGCAATTGCTGTACCTCGCACTGCCATTTGACGACGTCTATTATTGGGTACTGAGGCGGTCAGGCCAGCAAAGACCGCAGCAACGTCGAACGGACCTATGGTGGCGAAAAAAGTGGTGAAGGCGACTGCGAATGTTTCTAACAAGGCTTTGGTCCTCAGACAGTCGCTATGCGCACGGCTGCTGCGCAGTGCAGTTGCGTCGTGTCATAAAGAGGTATGGTGGTGTACTGTTGCTGAACGAGCAAAGCAATTTCTGTGCAGCCCAGAATTATCGCCTGAGCGCCACGCTCTGCCAGTTTCGCCATAACAGACAAGTACTGGCGGCGAGAATTGTCTGCAATCTTGCCGAGGCATAACTCATCATAAATCACCCGATGTACGAGTTCGCGATCTGGCTGTTCCGGAGTCAGGACCTCGATACCGAATCGCTGTGTTAGACGATCCCGATAAAAGTCCTGCTCCATGGTAAAGCGGGTTCCCAGTAATCCGACTCTCTCGACGCCGTCTCTGTGCAGTTGCTCCGCAGTAGCATCCGCGATGTGGATCAGTGGAATATTGATTCCAGCCTCAATCTGCGGAGCAACCTTATGCATGGTGTTGGTACAGATCAGCAGGAAGTCGGCGCCGCCCGCTTCAACGGCCTGAGCGGCCTGAGTCAGGATTGTCGCTGTGGCTTCCCAGTCGTCGGCGTGCTGTAGTTTTTCAATCTCGTCAAAATCGACAGAATACAGCGCGATCTTGGCTGAATGCAGACCACCCAGTGTGTTCTTGATGCCTTCGTTGATCTCGCGGTAATACGTGCTGGTGGATTCCCAGCTCATGCCGCCAATCATCCCTATCGTTTTCATGGGAAGTGGACTCGGAGGAAATCACGAATGATATCCAAAACCACTGAGTAAGCGCCACGATTTATTCCGGAAGGATGCCTCTTGTCTGTCTGGAGGCGCTGGTATAGCTTGCCACTATGTGTCTGCTGCCTCGCCTCAGTGCGGGGCGTTGAGGAGCCTGCCCCCAGGTCATAAAGGAGGAGCTTGTGTCCATTGTCTTAAGAGCTGTTGTGCTGGTTACCCTGACCCTGCTCGGGAACTGCCAGCTGTCAGATCCTGAACAAAGGTCCGGTTGGGAGGGCTTTGTTGTTCTGGTTCCCAGTAGTTCATTGCAGACAGAGGTGCGATATTTTTCTTCTGATAACTTTGTTGGTGAGGTTATTGATGGCTACCAAGCTCCAGTGATTTACCTCACTCGGGAGGCCTACAAAGCCTTACGGTCGGTCCTCGTGGAAGCTGAAACTCTGGGTTTCGGGATCAAGGTATTTGATGCCTATCGCCCACAGCAGGCAGTGGACCATTTCGTCCGCTGGGCAGAAGACCTACCTGATATCCGGATGAAATCGCAGTATTACCCTGAGGTTGAAAAACAAAATCTGTTTCGAGATGGCTACATCGCATCCCGCTCCGGTCATTCCCGCGGTTCCACGCTTGACTTAACCCTGTTTGAGTTGGAAACAGGCAAGGAGCTCGACATGGGAACTGCCTTTGACTTTTTTGATAAATCCTCATGGAGTGAAAGCGAAGCCGTCACCGTCCAGCAGCAGGACAATCGGACATTACTGAGGACGTTAATGACCCGGCACGGATTCCGTCCGCTCAAAGAGGAGTGGTGGCATTTCACGCTGGAAAGCGAGCCGTATCCGGAAACTTATTTCAATTTTCCGGTGCGTTGAGGTTTTCCGGAGGGGTCAGTGCGTCGGGTATTGGAATTGCCCGTTCGCGGTAATAGCGTAAGGCTCCGGTATGCAAAGGAACCGGGATTCCCTGCAGGGCTTCCTGAAGCTGCATTGAACGGGTGGCGCTGTGAATTTGCTGAAGCGTAGGCAAGCTTTCCCACAGCATTCGGGTCAGGTCGTACACAATTTGTTCAGAAACATCCTCTCGCACTATCAGCACATTAGGGCTGGCTGCGGTCATGATTGGCTCATCCTGGTATGGGTAGGTCCCGGGCGGCAGTTCATACGCTCGCCAAAGCGGATAGCGTTGATTGATTGCAGCAATCTGTGAGCTGTCAAAGTCCAGAACGGTCATGTTGCTGCGCATTTGTGCGAATGCTTGTGTGATTGCGGTTACCGGAGGACCGGCAGGAACGTTCATGCCGACAATATTGCCGTCCTGCATCGCGCTTGCCGATGCCCCATAGGTCATATAGCCCATGGTAAATTTTCGTTGATAATCAATTCCGAGGGCGTCAAGAATGTAAATGCCCGTATGCTCTGCGCCTGAATTTCTTGCTCCCAGCACATAGCGTTCACCCTGAAGGCTATTCAGATCAGAGAGAGTGCCGGATGTCACTAAATCAGACTGCAGGACAAAATGCTCAACATTAGGCCACATGCCGCTGATGCTGCGCAGGTCTGATTGCGGAGAGCTGATGGGTCCTTCACCGTTATATGCCCAGGCCGCGAAAATCGCGAGAACAAGAGCGAACTGGGACTGGTTGTCTCTGAGCAGCTTGATATTTTCCATGCTGCCGGCAGAACTGATTGCGGTGAGCGAAAAACCTGCCTCTGTTTCCGCCTTGACCAAGGTGGACAGGGCGACGCCGACAGGATAGAAGGTGCCGCCGGTGGTGCCGGTAGCTAAAACATAATTGCTTCTCTGGTGTGAGCTGTCGCTGCAGGTCTGCAGTAATAGGGTACAAAGCAGCAGTGTGCAATTCACCAAATTCCTGGGCCGGCCTTTGGGTCCGCACTGCATGCTGGCTAGCTGCAGCCACCGGGCAGGCTGGCTATCCACTGGCTGATCAGTCTTACCCCCTGCTCATGCACGAGGGCTCGACCCAGTTCCGGCATCATTTCGTCCGGCTTCGCCGACTGCATCCGGTATACCAGAATAGATTCAGCTGGCTTGCCGGGGACGATGCCGTAGAGTCGGTCGCCCGCACCCCCGCCAGCTGCGACTGGCGGCTTGCACACACCTATGTTGACCTGCTGCTCATGCTGCCCGGTCAGAATTAGATTGGATGTGTCAGCTGCGCCGTTTGGGTTGTGGCAGTGCCCGCAATTCATGCTGAGATAGGCTAGCGCTCTGTCCTCAAGCGTTTCGCTTGGATCACGCCACGACGGTGGCGGAGTGACGCTTGTCTCAACGTCCAGCCAGCCCCTGGCAAGCATTTCATCCAGCTGTGAGCTGCTGACATTGTCGGGATAAGTGAACGAAGCGGAGAGCTGATTTGCCACCGCACCGAGCGGATGCATTTCGCCGTCAGGGTGCTCTGTGACGTGACATCCTGAGCATTGATTTTCATTGGGGACAAAGTAGACGAATTCTGAACTGCTATACCCGTCTTGTAGCTTCAGAGCTTTGCTGGTGCCAGCTACGCGCAGGAAGGCTTCGGAGCCCTCATCATTCCAAACATAGGGAAAGGCTTCCCAACCTGCAGATCTTTTAACCAACAGGCGTGTTTCTATGAGCTGGTTGGCTGAGAGGTCTATCGATTCGGCAATCACCTCCTCCGTGCGCTGCAGATTTCCGGCACTGTCTGTTGGATAGTAAAAAGTTTTGCTGACAACCGTACCAACCGGATAGCTGAGTTCATCTCCGACCAGCTGTGCCTTTGTGCCTTCCGGTATCCAGATGGTGCGCAACTTTTGTGCGTAGTCAGAGAAAAGCTGATTCGCCGGCCGGTACACCATGTTGAATTGGGTGGGAGTCAGACTTTCATCAGACTGTTCAAACAGCCCCCAGTCTGACAGCCTCGAAGGATTGGTGTTAGCATGAAATATAGGAGGGGATTCACTGCAGGAAATCAGTGAGGTGATCAGTAAAGCGCTTAATGCACAGAAGCGCTGAGTGTTCATAGACTTAGTCCGCGTTTGAGCTTAATGAAATGACTGACAGGCTTGGCAGACTGCAGTCATGAGCAGTGGAATCAAAGCTGGGAGCTGCGAAGCCATTTCCGGCATCGAGATTGACAAAGCCTGATTCTCCGTTGTCGCTGACACACAGGACTGCTTCGCCGTCCGCGCCGGGAACTGTCACGCCATCCCAGACAATGTCGGGTATGTCCTGCCCAGTCGCCTGCTTAAGCAGCTTAAGCGGTTCCGAATCGGGGCTTGCGCCACCACCCGAGAAACTGTTGTTGTGAATGTGGATTCTCTCCGGG
>Ga0163109_10000272_pt1 | contig 42225 bp, 25 predicted proteins | sample CRUFie1St13metaG_FD_108704 | JGI IMG/M metagenome (GOLD analysis project Ga0163109, IMG submission 108704) | Marine microbial communities from the Costa Rica Dome - CRUD Field 142mm St13 metaG | ecosystem: Environmental > Aquatic > Marine > Oceanic > Photic zone | place: Costa Rica: the Eastern...
CACTAACGTAATCTTTACCCATTGCTTCAATCTTCCAGCAATAGTTACAACCAGCAGGTTGCTCGCCACGCATCATAGCGGCACGTTCTTTTTTCTTTTGTGCTGTGTTGTGTATAGCACTTGGATTTTCTAGTAAGGGTGCAGTATCAATCTTATGAGGAGCAGGATGATAACAACTATGTGTTTCACCTGTTTGAAAATATATATTGGCATGATACCATTTAGCGAAGCAAAACGTAGGTGAAATCTCTTTAGTAATCTCATCTATGCGTTTAATCTCTTCGCTTTCGCTCCGCTCCATTAGAGCTCTCTATCTAAAAACTGATTACTATTATCTCTTGTTGGATTTTGATAAACTGTTTTAAAAAATATACTTTGATTAGCATTTAATGGTTGTACAGCAATAGGTAAAGTTAGTTCTTCCATAAGTTTTTCGCCTAGAAATGAAGTTTCAAGATCCATGCCATCTTCATCCAAATCTTTACTATCCCAATACTCATTTAAGTAATCAAAATCTCTAACATTTATAAAGTCCCAATCTGTACACATTGTTTTGTACAAACCTTCTCTCGCACCGTAGATTGCCCAACGTCCATGTTCTATATCTGCACCTACCATTAGCCAAATATACAAACGGTGTAGGTTCTTCCAATGATTTCTATGGAACTGTTCTATATCAACTCTTTGTCCTTGATCTAGTGCCATTTTGACACCTTCTCTAAAACCAGCTCTCCACGCTTGGTGTGTAGAAGCATTGTTGTGTATCATGCTATACGTTCCATTCATTTGAATATACTGTGTATCCCAACAAAAATCTACTTGTGCATGTGGATTATCTTCTGGTGCATTTTCATGTGTACGCATGTTTAACACATGTTCTTTTGGCCAACATTTAATGCCACCATTTCCGTATGTTAATCCATTAATAATATTTTCAGCTGTCCAACTTATAACTTTATTAGACAAATCAATATGTTCGTCAAAATCGATACTTTGTTGTAAGAACTGATCTTTGATTATATTGTCACCATCAACTGTAATAAATCTATCAGTAGTTGATAAATTTGCGGCGGCCTTATGAGCACTGTCACTGCCTTTTACTCCGTGTATACGTTCAGCCCAAGGAACTTTTTTACACAAGTCTGCATAGTTTTTATCAGCATTGGGTTCGTCATAACTAAGATAAATTATATCACAGTCTACAACTCTAAATGTATTAGCCATCTATTTCCTCATGATAGTATGTGTCAAATCTACGTACAGTATACACAGAAACTGGTGTATCGTCAAACTCAAACTTTTCTGCAAATGGTATTTCATTACCATCTGTAAACCTAATTAGTCTATATAAAATGTTTGGATCGTATTTTTTTGTAATACTAAAATAATAGTTTGAAATATCTATAGTAATATTATTTGTTGCAAGTTGCTCTTGAAACTTTTCATCTACAGTCAATCTCCAAACATTTTGTTTTTTATCTCTAGTTATAATAAGTTGTTGTTCATCAGGCTTTTCAGTCGGCAGTTCGTATATAAACGACCACATCAACTTATCTTCATCAACTTGCTTCTGACTTTTAAGAGTGTGTTTCTTTTCAATAAAATCGTATTCAACTTTGTGTTCTAAAATACTTTTTTTACCTTCAATAAAATCTCTTACTTCCTCAAAATCAACTTCTAAATGTTTAAATCGATCATCAGGTTGTTTAGATATTTTATATATAGAACCATTGTCCTCAAAACATACGTATCTCTTATCCATTTATATTCCTAAATATTTTTCATACTTATTGATTATGTGTTTATTTACAAAATCTTTTTCCGTATAATGAAATATACCTGTTTGTGTATAATTTCCTATTTTTAAGTTAAGTTCATCATCAAGGTAAACACCTATCCTGTCTTGCCATCTATACTGAAAATTTTCTGTCCAGTTTTGTATTTTAGGCTTCATATGTATAAAGCTAGGATTTTTAACTTTTTTGTTAGTTATAAGATGTTCAATGTCCATTATATTTGTAGCAATAGCCGCTGATATATCCATACTTGGATGCATTGCCCATTTTTTTCCTGATGCCGCACTTTTATAAAACTGCATCCAGTTATTTGTTATCATTTCTAACCATGTGTAAAATTCATGTGCAAGATCTGTTTTCTTGAAATAATGACATCCGCTGTATAGATTAGGTAGATTATGTCTTATAAAGTTTTTTCTATAAAATGTATCATGTACTTCTTCACCTCTATAAGTAAAAACTTTACTTGTATAAAACAAATCATAGTTTCGTAAAAAATCAAACCACTTACTAATGTCATCAAGTATAAGCATATCAGTATCAATTACCATAGTTTCATCATATGGAATAGCATGATATATTTTCCAACGATTACTTATTTTCCAGTTTTCTTCTTCTGCATGATCTCCCCAAGGTATCTCTACAATGTGATCAAAAAGATTTTTATATTTTGTAGGAACTGGATCATTAGTTATTAAACATATACTTACATTTTTATTTGTTGCATGAATACTCATGGCGGCTAAACAGGCTTGCCTTACATAATCAAACTCGCTGTTTTGAGCTAACATTGTAAAGTTATTGGTTGTCAATGACTCTCTCCAAACTAAACTTATTCATAACATGGCAGTTACTACCTTTTAAGTTTACACCAGTGTATTCGCCTAATCGTTTTTCTTTTTGTACTAAAAGTTTTATTTCATCGTTTACTATATCTAAAACAACATCTTTATCTATAGCATAAAACTTTTTGCCAGGCAATAGTCCTGCAAAGTTACCACGTTGATAACCATTCATAATATGCACCGCAATACTAAATGCAAAGTCATTTCTAAACGTAGTTGTTTTAAACTGATATATATTTCTATAGTGCATATAGTTTTGTTCTATATGTTTTATTAAATCAAAAAATATTTTTGTTACGTTTGTTTTTCTAAAAAAGAAAACAGTTGCCCAATAAAAATCTATACTTGTATCACTAATACGTTCAAACTCTGGTGTATTTCTCCAAATGCCAACATGATTAGCATCTTTATATAACATTACATCTTTTTGCTGTTCAAAACAATTATTTAATATATCATTACAAATGACAAAATCAGTGTCCATAACAAGTGTTTCAGTATATGGAGTAACATCGTATGCATAGGATCTATTTTTATTATAAAAAGGCATAATTTTATCTGATAAATCTCCATCAGCATAACGCTTTCTTGTAGCATTATGAAACATAAGATTTGAATATTCTATATGATCAAAATCGTTTGCCCATTCAGGATATTGTTTTTCAATATCTGTGCTTGTAACAATACTCGTAGGTAATCCCATGAACTTACGAATACGTGTTGCAAGAAAGTGTGCTTGCTTTACATAGTTAATCGAAGTATTGTTAGTTGCAAAAAGTAATACACCTCTTGTCATAAATTCATTATGCTTTCAACTGAACGATTCTTTTTAAGTTTACTATATTCTGCATGATATTTATTTACAGCACCAAAATACGTATCAGTAATACCTGTAAAAAAATCTTCTATACTTTCAATAGAAATAGGAATATCGTTATCATCTACTAGTATATGTTCTTCTTGTCCTGAGGATTTTAAAACAAAACAAAAACTAATAAGTTCGCTTGTAACAGCGAATTGCCCGCCATTAAAATAATACACAAGATCTTCTGCGTATTGCTCTTTTATTAATCGTTTTTGATTGTTTAGTGTAACCATATAGTTACTAAAATCCAATGCTTTTTCTAAGCGTTCGTCCATAGATATCTCCTAGTGGTTTACACTAGTATATAGCGTTTGAAGGTTAATGTCAAGTTAAAAATCGGAGTCTTTTGTGCCATTTGGCACAGGTAATGCAATAGCATTATATGTAACGCCGTCATATACAAAAGTACTAGCTGGTGTGTATGTAAATACTGTGCTTGTAATAGTTGCAGTAACTTGTTCATCTACAAGAGTACCTGCAGGACCTCCTGGTTCTGCTTGCCCGCCTGTACCTAAATCTCCGTCATTAAGTTCAATCTTAAACAATAGTTGTGATGCAGTGTTAAAGGCACTATTTGTACCTGCATATATTCTGCAAAAGTTATCATCGTAGATCTGTGCTACCGGAACATTACCCGAAGTACCGCCTGCTCTGCCACCACCTTGTTTTTCAAAAATCTTTGTACCAGCAGATCCGCTTGTAATAGATGCATTACTATATCCTGTGCCACTACCACCTACAGATTCACATCGCCAAGTTGTGCCAGCAACTCTACCAAAACGCACAGTGGCCATATCTGTAAAAACCTGTGCCCAATCCCAATCCTTTGTATAAGGTGTACCTGTAGTGCCTCCTGATGCAGATAAGCTAAATCTAAACTCACCGCCGGCAGTAAGGTAATATAAAAAGTTTTGGTGATTACCAAAGTCAACAGTGACTTCGTGTGTAATAATAGACGATCCGCCTGTACCCCAAGCTGTGCTTCTTGTGCTTGCTGTACTTACACTACCACTAGTTTCTAAAGGCGTAGGGCCATCAAAACTACTAGCAGGAAAATCAGTAGAAGCATGATTGAATCCAAGTACCGCAGTTGAGATAGTATTTAAATCTGTAAGTTCTTGTTGTGTAACTTGGTCACGTAAACTAATATTACTTGGATGTGATCTAACACCTTCAAAATCTGTTGGACTAGATGCGGCATTTAATGATCCATTTTGATGTACGTATCCTGCTTGCAAATCTAACCACAAATCAAAGTGTTGTTGATCAGTTACTGTATCGCTAACGCCAGGTGTTGATCCGCCTACTACTTTACCGCTAGAAAAGCTTCTGCCATAACCACTAGTTGCAGTAAGGGGAGTAGATAAAGAACCATATTCTGAATATACTGATTGATCGCCTACTCTTTCAGCAATCGACTCTCTCACAGTGTTGTAGGTTGCGGCATCTATTTGCGGCATATGTACTCCTCTTTTTATAAACTAACACATATTTGATATTGTGTCAATCATAAATCACTTGTTTTTGCGTATGATGGTGCAGGAGTATTTACATACGAACCCGATGCTCTAATATGCGATACAGAACTTGTTAAAACACCTGCAACATATTCGTCTGCTCCTCCATCTCCTACATCAACATCATCAAAAACTATATTAAAATCAATAGTTGAGTTATCAACTTCTTTAGCTTCAATATACCATTGATTGTCTGAGTAAGTACCGCCAGGTGCTCCTGTCTTCAAATATATATTTTGATATGTAGTAGTTAAGTCTTCATTGCCGATTGCATATGCAGTACCTGAAGGTAGTGTATTTGTTGTTACCGTTCTGCCAAACTGTATTTGTCCCGAGTTTGACAGCATTGTTTCCCAATCCTGGTTTTTAGCTAAATTTGTATCAGAAGGCACAGAACTAATATTTAATGATGCATCAAATCTTATTTGTCCGCCTGCATTAAAAAATCCTCTCCGTGCATTAGGAGATGTAAATGTAAGTCTTACAGTATGATTAATACTTTGTGGTAAAGATGTACCACCCCATGGTTGAGCCGCACCGTTACGAATGCTGTTTACTCCGCCTGATTCAATATCTGCTTGTGCTGATGATAGTAGAAAACGATCGTCTTCTAACTCTTGTATTAAAATTTCGTATGCATTATGTAATGAGTCTGTAATCTCGTTTGAAGTTGTTACTGTAGAAATAGTCGGTGGTGTTGTATTGTTTATATGTACATAAACTTTTGTAAAATCTGTGTGGAGATTATTCATATCTACAACTTGCACAGTATCACTTACTGCAATAGCACTACTGCTAACAGTTTGATTATAACCCTTGTCTCCGGAACCTATTCCTAACAATGCATTTATTTTACCTTGAAGTTCATTGTATCTAAATGCTGATATAATGTCACCAACTGTCATAACGTTTCCTTTATACTTTTAACACGCACTCAACAAGTTTTTCTCCTGGATCGTCATTTGTTTCCAATGCAATACCTACCAACGCTCTTGTAGCTGTTGGACTTGCGACTCCGTTATCCCATGCATATACCGGTATGCCTTTTTTAATAACTCCTGTACATCTTACTGGTACTCTACCTTTAAGTGCAATCGCTTGGCCGTCTGATTCGCTGTTCATTAAATATGCTGGTTCTGCTGAAATAACACCAATACACAAATCACTTGATTTACATGGTTTAGTTTCTGCACTTACATCAGATCCTTCTGAAAACTTAGCTGTTGATACTGTCATACAAGTTCCTGTTGGATGTTCTTCTTCTGTTGTATACTTTTCTGCAAGGTCAGCATAACGAGCTTGTGTTGCAGTACCATTGAATATAGTTGCTGTTAAATTTCCTGAGCTATCTCTAGCGGCTACTGTGTTAGCACCTGCTGATGTTGATGCACTTCTTCCTGTGCCTCCTACGTCTAGTGTAGTTGCTTTATCCGCTGTACCTTTAAAATTTACAGCATGTACTTCTGCAAATCTTTCAGTTACACTACCTATTGAATATAAGTTATCTGATTCTGGAAAAATACCTCTACCAGTTGAACTATTGTTTCTTACAGATGCTATACTTACTGCTGAGCCACCACCATCTGGTGTAACAGCAAATATAATAGGTAAGCCTGCACTTGAAGTTGTTGATAGTTTAGGTGCCGCATTTCCAACGTTTGTCATAGTAAACGTACCTGAAGAAAGTGCATTACCCATTGCAAAACCTGTTGCAGGAAAGTGTATGTTAGTACCTGTTTGTAAAAATTGGTCGGCATCTACTCCGCCTAGTTTTAAAGAGTCATTAGCTGTACCCCAAAAAATAGGTTCGCCTGTTGCGCCTGTTACAGGACTTCCTAAACTGTTTTGTGTTTGTCCTGTAGCACTGTTAACTAATGTAATACCTCTTTTAATAAGACTAAAACCTGTTAAAGCAGGTACGCCTGCTGGCTGTGTGCCTTTTAATGTAAACTCTTCGTTAGAAATAATATACAACGCAACATCGTTAATGAGAGCAACAATAACTGTTTTTTCTGCGTCGGAACTATCTGTAACATTAATACTAAGCATTTGTGTTGTACCACTACCAGCACTTTGTGGACCAACTAATACAAACTCACCGCCTGCTGTTTTTCCATAAAGCTGATTACTAGCACTTGACCACCATAAGTCGCCTGTGTCTAATCCTGCTGGTTCGCTTGCTGATACTTCTGTACCACCAGCTGTTTTCCATGCACTACCTGTATAAAACTTTAGTTTAGTTGTACTTGAATCATACCAAACTTGTCCTGACAGTGCCTTAGATGGTGCTGAAGTTCCTTGAAAGTTTTCAAGCAAATGCAAGTAATTTTCATTCTGTGCTTCGCCGTAACCACTATAGTTTCGGCCTATGAGTTTTAACTCAGTTGTTTGATCAACGGTACCGTCTTCTACGACTACCAGTTGTGTTCCGTTATATCTGTTTACAATATACGCCATTGTTGCTCCTCGTGCTTATGTTATTTATCGTTATACCGCTGATGCTGTAATTACTCCAGTTTGTGGATCCCATATACCAGAACCAATCACATTCATACTTATAGTAAGTCTAGTCACTGTAAGGTTAACTGTGGCAGTTGGATTTGAGATAGTAAAATCTCCAATAACATTTACGTTTTGTGTACCAGCACTATCTACCGCTACTAATGTTTTAGCAACGCCTGTGTTTACATCAATCGGACTTGTTGTTGCAGTATAATATACAGCATGTATTTTTGCAACTTTGCCTTTTACTGTTCCTGATGGTGTAAATATTTCAGTCAAAATAGCCGCTACATTTGTTAATAATGTTGTGTCGCCGCCGCCTGCCCAAGTACCAACAGCATATGTGCTTCCAAGTCCTGTAACATCTAATCCAGTTGTAAGTTGGGCCGCATTTATTTCTTGATCGGCATAGCCTTTAGTTGCGACAAGATTGTCAGCATCTTCTGTCAAAGCAGGAGTGTTTATAACATCTCTTGGACTAACAGGCTTGTCTACATTTGTAATTTTTACGTTGTTTATTAAGTTAATAGAACCAACTGATGCTAGTTCTAAGTTAGCAGTAGTAGTAATCCTATCTTCTGTAAGTGTCATTGTATCAGTCTGTGAAACTTGACCAACAACTAATGTATTAAGTTGTCCAATGTTTTGAATATTACTGTTAATAACTGTACTACCTAATGTGTCTAATGAAAGCACATTATTTGTGTTAATAAAGAAACTGTCATTGCTTTTATCTAGATTAATACCATGTGAACTTGTCCAGTTATCAGTAGCTGTTCTCCATGTCCAACGCTTGTCATCACCTTGTGTTCTAACTACAATACCTGCATCGTCAACATCTGCGTCTGTAGGCAAAGTACTGTCTTCAAAAATAGCAAGTTCTATTTGCTTATCTTCAACACGTAAAGTTGCTACATCTAAACTTGTCATATTTCCTGATACAAGTAAATCACCTGTAACCACAAGATTGTTTGGTCTTGCTGTAGTTCCAATTATCACGCCTTCAGTATATGTGCTACCTGCTATAGCCGCCGCACTTGGTGCATCATTGAATATACCTAAACGTCTTGCATCGCCATCGAAATGTAAACCATTGTATTCGCCAGTGCCATCTCTTAGTTGTATTCGCATGTCAGCGTTTGGTCTGTTGTTTTGTATTACAGTTGTTTCGCCACTTACTTGTACTGTCAAATCACTATCTGTACCAACAATCAAACCACCATCATTTGCAATAGTAATCCTACCTGTAGTTACATCATCTGTATCAGCACTTATAAAACTATTTGCATCAAATACATTTCCACTATCATCAATAATTTTACCAGCACTTGTTGCCTTACCAAACCATTGAAATCCGTCAAATGTTGTGCTTAAATTATAACCTATTCCTAAGTTTGTAAAACCAGAAATAGCAGGATAAGGTGTAAATGCTTCTTTACTTACGATTGCATACAAACTACCATTCAAATATTTTTTCGTGATTACTTTATTTTGACCAGTAGTTGAATTTACAGTTTCAATAACATCACCAGATCTAAGTTGATTTTTTGTATATGGAGGACCAACTAAAAGAGTGTCTGTGCCATTCCAAAAGAACATTTGATCTTTAGATCCATCAATCCATATATCACCTTGTATTAATTCTGTAGGTTGTGAACTTGCATATATTGTGCTATCAGTACTTCTAAAAGTAGTTCCGTCATATATTTTTAATCTACCTGTAGCTGTATCATACCAAAGCTGACCTCTTATAGGCCTTGTTGGTGCAGTTGAGTTACTAAAGTTCTCAAGCATTTTAATAAAGTTTTCATTTATACTTTCGCCAAATCCTTGATAGTTTTTGCCTATTAAAGAAATGTCTGCGGTTGTAATATCAAGCCTGCCGTCTACAAGTTCTACTAATATTGATCCGTCTGTTTTATTAAGTTTATAGGCCATTAAGTTACTCCGTGATATATAATAAAGTTCAATGCAACAAATGGATTTACAATATCTAAGGCATCATTTGCTAAGTTGACTAAGCCTCCTGAGGTCCTAAGTCTTGAACCTGTACCTGATGCATCACCATCACCTGATATAGTTTCTGGAGCTGTTGTAGTTGCAGTTGTTGTGGCGTAAAACTGTTCGCCAGTACTACTTTTTAAATCATGTTCGTGTTCAGGCAAATGTCTTTCTTCTAATGTTGTATTTTCAGAACCGCTTACTCCACCCATTGTAGCAAGCGAAGCATTTGATATTCTATTTGATCCACCGGGTAGACCTATACCTGCTGGCATACGTCCACGCATGTCTGGTATTTTAAATAATGTATTTGGATCACTAGACGTGCCATGATAATATGTAGTTGGATCTGCTGGATCGTATCCTAGTGCAGTAGCCAGTGTGCCGTACACAGATACTGCTTTTTCTGATCCGTCTAATATAAACCAACCTGTTGGAGCAGTTATGCCGCCAAACATAATAATCGTTCCAACTGGCATTGTATCAATACTACCAATAATATCATTAGGTGTTGCAGATTTCAAAGTGCCACTTTGATTAATCAGTAATGTATCGGTTGTTCTGTTAACAGTTGTGGCCGCTGTTCTATTTGAAATTATCTCAGGTTGTGCAACCATGTTAAAAGTTTTTGTGCTACCACCTGTCTGTCCATCAAAAGTTTGTGCTACTGATGTCATTTCTCCAGTAATACTAAATGTTGTCACACTGTTTAACTTTGCTGTGCTTCCAGCTGTGCCACTAACATTACCAGTTACATCACCTGTTAAGTTTCCTGTAATCCTATTTGCATGTAGTGTATCGTATGGTAATACACTAGACCCTATATTTCTAACACCGCCAGTGTCTGGCAAAATATTTGTACTTGTTATATTTCCATCTAATACAAAACTACCGCCAATGTTTAAGTTTTTAGTTATTCCTACACCACCTGCTACAATCAAAGAACCTGTAGTTGCATTGTTACTTTCTGTAGTGCCATTTACAGTTATATTGCTATCTGTTTTAATATTGCCTACAACGTCTAAACTTTCAGTTGGAGATAAGTTGTTGATACCTACATTTGTGTTACTCTTAATTCTAATAGGAACAGTAAAAGTACCAGCATTGTTTATTCTTAGATCAATAGGTGCACCTGGAACATTATTTTCAATAATGCCATTAGCGCCTTCAACAATCATACTCATTGTTTTATTGATTCCTACTTCAATGCCTTCGTTACTTTTGATTTGCATTTTTTCGCCAACTTGATTGACTATGTTGTTACGCATAAATGCTGAACTAGGAATAGTACCACCACTTATAAGTAAGTTTTCAGCTGTTGTTGCTGTGCCATTAAATTTAGCAGTTGTAAGTGATGTGTTAAAATTTACACCTACTTTTATAGGTGTACTGCTATTATAACCTGCAAAGGTTGTTTTAGGCGCAAACTCCACTCTACTAATAATAGTAACTGGTATATTATCTACATAACCTATTATAACTGTTCTACTTACATCACCTGTATCTATTATTTCTTCTACTAGTGTTCCGCTTTTGTTTCCATCACTAAATTCAGGTCCTACTAAAAGCCAACCACTTCCAGTATATAGATAAAGTTGACTTGTGCTTGTGTTTACCCACAAATCTCCTTTAACGCTATTTGTACTTGCTGGTTCACTTGTACCTTTTTTTAGTCCGCCTGCGGCCACCCAGTTTGTTCCATCGTATATTTTAAGTTGATCTACACTATCTGTAGTGTCATACCATAACTGTCCTTCGACAGGATTTGATGGAGGATTAACGTTAGCAAAGTTTTCTAATAGATGTAAAAAGTTTTGATTAATACTTGTGCCATAATCTGATAGTAATCTACCAGGTAACTTAACACTTGTTTCTGTGTTGATACTATTATCTTCAACATTAATAGTACCCTTGTTAGCTTGATCTGTAAACGGAATATTGTATGCCATTAGCTGTTTCCTCCGCTAAGGCTTTGTACTCTAACTGTATAGTCTATTTGTATTAAACGGTTTAGTGATTTTTGAACAGGATGGAATATAACATGTGTAAGTAATCTACCAGTACCAGTAGACGCATAACCAACTAATCCTAGCTCGTCAAATACAAACTGTTGTTCAGTATCTGCCGCAGTATCAAAAGCATCTTGTCCTTCTGGTTCTCCGTAATCTAATAAACAACTTACAACTATGTCAGTATAGTTTACACCTGTGACATGCCTTGTTTCTATTTTATTTCGTTGTGGGTCAACGTTGTTAACGCTTCTGTCATCAACAACCTTTGTATATGTTTGATTGTACAAACTTGCATTTGTACCAGTGCTATTTGGGGTTAGGTATGTGATAATACCTGTAGGATCAACACTAGTTCCGCCATTACCGAAAGCCATTTCATATATATAACCTTGACCAGAGTTGCCTAAACTTTCTGCAAGACTTATGCTCATGTTTTCGTAATGAATAGCGTTGCGTTTATTCACAAATACATGTCCAGACTCTGGATTATGTATTTTTATGTGTCCTTCTATGTGTACTCCACTTTGTTCATTTATCATGTTTACATTCCGTTTCTATACTGTATTTATCGGGGTAGCGATATTGTTTTGTCTGTTATAAACCTAGCTATTTCATTATTACTATTAGCAAGTGCTTTGCCTGTATCATTCCAAATTTTGCCTGTTTTACGTATAACTTTTACCAATGTTCCGTCTGCAGGTGGGTCAATATAATCAGCTAAATTGATTACTGTCCTTGTACTAGAACCCCAAACAATATTTTCTATTGTATATTCAGGTGCTAGTGTTACATCTGCTTCTGGTGAATCCATATCGACTGTTTTGTCAAATGTTACTACATTGTCTTTACGCAATCGTATCCCGCCAACAAATACATCTATTTCGTTTACACTAGTAGGAACAAAATCTAAAACAAATTGTTTTGTACTTGTATCACCTACAAATGTAGTTGTTGCTATTTCGTCTTTATAAGGAATAGTTTCTTCTATTCCTTGACCTTGCACTACTGTTCCAGTGGCATATTGTGCCGCTATACCAGTACCTAAAGTGCCTCTTCGTAACTGCCTTAGAAGATTTCCGTCTACTGTAAAATATTCTATGCGTTCTTTATCTATGAATACTACACCAGGTATACCTAAAGCTCTATTAGGAGTTTGAATACCTGTTGCATTCTTTAACTGTATTGAAGTATCATAATAGTTTAAAGGTTGTTGTAATTCATATTCATTATCTCTGTTAAGACGTTTATAATGATGTCTGTTTAACATATCCTTAAATATTCTGTAACCAAACTTAGGAGCAACAGGAGTTCCTGCAAACTGTAATACTTCAACTTTATCATTACTTGTTACTTTTTGTTTAAGCTGTACGCCATCGCCCGAAGTTGATAGGGTATAATCATTTTGTGATGTTAATAAATCACCATTTTTAAATACCCAAACATAGTTTGCACTAATAGCAGGTTTTTGTAACTTTATGAATCCTCTACTTAACAAGTTTTTATCTATGTATGCTTGTGTGCCAGCCGGAGCATCAGTTGTATTCCATACAATATCAAAAGCGTTTCTTTCAAACTCGTTGATATCATGATTGCTAAATGTGTAAATGTTTACTGTTTCCCAATCAGCTGGTGCATCTGTTAATGTTAGTTGCGTTGTTTCAGAAAGTGTTACGCTGGTAATCTTTGCTATAGTGCTATCATTATCAAAGTTAGCAATAATTTCAGGAGAATCATCAATACTTGCTAGTTGGAATAATTCTCTAACATAGCCACGTAACTCTATTGTAAGTGTTCCGCTTGATCTTGTAAAACTTTCAACTGTAGCAATAACTACTGTGCTATCATCAGATAATCTAAATTGTATATCTTGTCCTTGAACAGGATCATTTACACCATCGCCATTGCCTATAATAACTGTGGTATTTAAAAAGAAATATTCTGCATCACGTATAACAAATATTTCAAATAAATCTCCTTCAGCGCCTACATTGTTGTTAAGCAGTAATACTCTACCATTTATTGTATCATATAGATAATCTTTTGTATCCATAATTTGATTATTCAAATAACATACAAAATCAGTATTTCTTAATAATCTGTAATCTTCAAACTGCCATCTATCAATATCATATGCTCTTGCTACTGTCAAAGTGTATGATTTTCTATATCCTGCATTTAAGAATCTTCCATCGCCTCTTTTTATTAAAATGTTTTGTGCAATAGGTTTTTTGATTGTAGGAAATGCAACGCTATTAATAAATTTATGTGACTTATTTGTTCCATCACATACAAAAGTATTATCAATAACCATTCGGCTAAACTTACTTACTTCACCATCGTATATTGTATAGTTTACTATATCGCCAGCGGCTCCTATAGATGGTAGTTCTAATCTAACAAATCCATTATAATCTCTGATACCAAACTCTTGTTGTGATTCTTTGTATGTGCCATTTATAGTTAAAAATGCACTAAGACCATCTTTCCATGCAATATTCAAATCATAATATGTATTGATACCATCTGCAATAAACTGATCACTATCTACAATGTTTACACCATTAACACCTATTGTGGTAATAGACAAGTTTTTGCCTGCCGCTATAGCTGTACTATCTTCTAAACTTATTGTTTTTTCAGACCAGTTGACATTAACGTTTGCAAGATCTATAACATTGTTATCAAGTTGTATTATTAGTGTTGTGTTATCTTGAGGATAATCTTCAAAATCATATTCAATAGTTGTGCCATCAGTTATATAATTTCTAACTGCAATAACACCTGTACCATCTGTATTTCTGTTATAAACTTGTATATCTAATGTATCTAAAACTTGTCCAGGTACTTGCTCTTCCGGTCCTTTGCTTGTTTTTTCTGTAACAAATCCATCACCGTCAACAACAATATCACTAGCACTTATACCAGATGCAGTTGTATATTCAAAGTTACCGCCTTGCAAGCTAACATCTAATGCTGTGCTTTGTGCAGAATAGCTACCGTCACTTGTAGATTTTCTTATTATTACTACATCGCCGTCTTTTGTAGTTATAACATTACTGTCTAAAAATACAGTATTAGTTATATCATCACCTTGTAAAGATACCATTTTTGCATTTGGATTAGTTACAACACTACTACCATCATATGCAGGATCATCTATTCTAACATTATTTAGATAAACGTTGTAAGTAATACCTGATTCTAATACATTTGCTAATGTTATAATTTGTGTGCTTCCATCTAATATGATAATTTCATCATCATAGTTTGTATCAAATGTATCAAAGTTTTGTCCAAATGCTTCTGCATCAAATCCTTCGTTTTCACCAAAGCCAATGCTATCCATTTGCACGCCACCGTAATCTACACCATCCATAAGTTGTGCAAGTTCTTTACCTGGCATATTAGTACTTGGTTTATAGAAAAAGTTTATTCTGTCAGAAGCATGTAATAGTGATGCATCTTTTTTATACTCTATAACAACACTTGCAAAATTTGCTGGTGCATTGTTTAGTGTAATTTTACCTCTTGTTCTATCATAAGATTTTGTATTATCTAAAACATTTGTTATAGTATAATCGCTTGATAACTGAACTTCTCCTGCAACAGTAACAGTTACATCAGCACTTCTTGTGCTACTTGGCCATTTCAAACTAAATTCAGTTGCACCGCCATTACCTGTAAATGTTTCTGTTTCATCTAATGTTGTAAAATAATATGCACCTTGTATTCTATCAAACTTCATTAAAATATGCGAACTTCTAACAAGGCTGTTTCCTATTTGTGCGTATACAATAGCATCTGTTCCATCTATATCTCTATTTGAAACATCTATAGTAACAGTTGGTGTTGTAAAATATTTTGCGCCAACAGTATCAACTTCAATATAAGTTATGCTACCGCCGCCAATGTATGCTTTACCAGTTAATGTTGGGCCTCCGCCTCCACTGACTGTAACAACCGCAGTGTAGTTAAATCCAGAGCCGCCATCGTATATTACAAAATCAGTTATTTCAAAACCGTTGTTCTCTAACCAATGCTTTTGTGGATAAGTTGATGTTGTGTCATTTATACCTGTTATTTGATTGTTAAAAAACTTTATAGTTTCGCTTATAATCTTACCTTCGTTAGCATCATATCTAGGAGGTAAATCAAAATCAGTAACACTTGTTTGCGTTGGTTCTAGTTTACCATATGAACTTATGTATTCTCTTACCTTTGTGCTATAAGGTTTTACTTCGTTCACATAGTCTTGATAGTTAGGTAAGTTATCATTTTGGTATGTAATTTTTTGTTCTAACTCGCCAACGTTATGTTTAGCAACTACAAAACTTGATTTGAAAATCCAATCCAAGTCAACTTGTTCGCTCATTGCATAACGAATACTTGCAAAGAATAGTTTGTTCCATTCACCTTCTAGTTGGTCAACAAATATATTTTCAATAATAGTTTTTAATATAATTTTTATTTCTTCTGTTGGTTCTCTATCATATAATGCCGCATCGTAAATAGAAGCATCAAATCCTACAGTTTTATTTTGATATAATATACTATCAAATGCAAGAGTTCCGTTTTGACGTCCTATAACTTTGTAGTTGACTGTATAATCTACTTCTGGTTGATTATCAATCTTTTCAAGTAACAGCCAACCGCCAGAACCAATAGTTTCTATTTTTACAGTGTTTCCTATTCTATCTTGCAAAGCAGATAATGCATAACTGCCAGGCACTACAAAATCAATACGTGTAAGTGCGTCATATCCTATAGCGTACCAATCTTTATAACTCCAATATAAATTTACATCGTAATCTTGTACATAAGCTCTAAACCATTCTTGAGTACTTTCTAACCAGTTGTACACTGCCCAAAATCCGCCTATATCAGAATCGTTTGCAACTAATACACTAAATGGACGGACTATAAGAACAGTATCATCTAAATAGTTTTCACCACCGTTGATTATTTCTACACTTGTTACTTGTCCTAAGTTGTTTACAAAAGTTTTAAGTTCAGCACCTGTACCGTTGCCTTCAATAGTGACAGTAGGTCCTTGTCTAATATCACCGCTTGTATAGTTGCTATCAATATAACCTCTACCTTTTTCTGTTATAGATACGGCTGTAATAACACCATCAACAATAGTTGGAGTTAGCTTTGCTTGCTTTACTTTTGCTGTACCTACAAATCTTAATAAATTTTCGCTTTCAATCCTTGTATCGTATCTTCTGCTAAACTTACTTGGTTCAGGATCAACTTGTAGTAATGGACTGATATCAAAATCATCTACAATAGTGTATTGACACAAAACACCATTTACTCTTTCAATAACTTGTTTTAATGCTTCTTCTCTGTTTACAAACATTGCTTGATTAGGTGTGTTTAAAATACCATATCTATATGCTAAACTTACATCAATATCAGGTAATGGTATATTACGAGAATCATATCCAGCAAGGCTGTCTATCCATTTACTTTGTATATCAGCATTTGGTTTGCTTGTTGGTAAACCTTCAACTAAAAGTTCGTACTCGTGATGTATGTTTCTATCTATTGCATTATCTTGCACATAATAATCAATATGTAAAATAGTATCTGTATCTTTTACAAGATTTTTTATATTATGCAATGCTAGTTTTTTATCATCTAACATTGCAACAAATCTATAACCCTGTCCTGCAGGATCTGCAATCAAGTTTGCAACATCTAAACTTGTCAACTTTCTACCGTATGTATCTGGTAATGTTGTTTTACTTTTTACCCAGTAATAATATACAGGAATAAAAGTGCTAGATACAGCATCATATTTTTTAGACACAACATATCTGTCATCACTATATAAAGATAAGCCACTTATACCATCAGCTAATCCTTCTGTAGTATCAGCAATATTATCCCATTCACTAGGTGTTAAAGAGCTCTCTACCCATTCATATACATCAACACTAAAACCAGGAATAATTTGATTCCAAGTGTTTGATTTAAACTGAATATTTCCTTGATAAGGATTATACCATTTTACTGCTGATAAATCCCACCATAGTTTTCCTACGTTCTGGCTACCCCAAAGATCTTTGCTTCCTGTTCCTGTAGTGCCTACGTTATATACAGCAGGATCGTAATATAACTTATAATGTAGTTCTTGTTCAGCAGGTCCTGGTATTCTTCCTTTAATAGGATCAATGTAATCTAAATATGTAATAAGATCTTTTGTTGTATTATCGTATAACCACACGCCTTTAATTTTATCTGTGTTAATATTATTTTCACCTTGACTGTTTATAGTCCATGCGTTTGCATTTATATCTGCTCTATAATCTACAACAAAACCGTTATTTGTATCAGTTTCTTGTGCAGGTGCTACTACATAAAGATGATTTCTTTTTAACACTGAATAAGGATTTCTTGATCCTTTTACATCTTGCACTGTATAAAGTTTTTCAGCATACACAAGTTTTGTTGCTAATGTTTCATACACATATACTTGTGCATTATCTATTACTGAATCTATTATATCAGTTGCTTTGTTATCTAACGAAGTTGTATCTCCGTCAAAAGTTGTAAATGCTCTTGTATCTCCGTTTATACTAGACACTGCAAGTTTTTCTGCATCAAAATCTACACGAACTCCAAAGCCAGCATTTCTTTCTCCGTCTGGTGATAATAGTGTTTGCTCTAAAGCAAAGGTTCCTGCTGTTGATTTATAAACATATACAGCACCGTTTGCTATTCCGTTAATATCTGATCCACGTGCGCCTATAGCTATCTTAGAGCCATCGCTGTTTAGTGATATGCTTGTGCCAAATACTTCGCCATCAACAGGCGAATCAATATTTTGATCAAACACAAATCTATTTTGTACTTTTCTATATATTGCTATACGTCTTTCATTGAAAGAAACACCTAATGCAGATGCATCCGGATCAAAACCTGGATCGTCAGGAAGATTAAACAAACCAGTTATAGCAAGAACTTCTCCGTTACTGCTTATATCAAAGTTGCTACCAATATTTGATATTAAATCAAATCCAAAGTTACTGCTATCTTCATCTAACAAATCGCTTGCATCATCTAATAATGGAGGAACAAAGCCTGCATAGTCAACATATGTACTTAAAACATTCCACTGACTTGAATCAAACGAAGCACCTGCAAACACAGTTGTATTTGCTTGATACAGTACTCCTTGATAAAATACTATTTCGTTTTCAATATATTTTGCTATCTCTTGGAACTCACCTTTATACGAAGTATCTTTACTGTATTCGTAAGAAGCAACATCGTTTTGTCCTTTGTTATTTAGAAGGTATATTCTTCCATTATAACCAGTGCCTCTTACAAAAAGATTATAGTTGAAATCGCTCGGAGATACTGATTTTATTGCAATACCAAACTGTTCACCTGCCTTAGGAGCAGAACTCATTATTACATCTTGTAATAAGAAACTCTGATCTATAAGTCTTTTATAAACATAGATTACACCTTGGTTTGCATATCCTAAACTACTTCCAGATGGATCAGCTTTTAAGACGTCTGCTATTTCCCAATCTTCGCTATCTAAATTTATTGTACTGCTTTCTACAGTGACATCATTTGATGCAGTCCACAGAGTACTTTTTGAACTTACTACATCTCCTGCAATATATGCCTGTGATGGATCTAAGGCGCCTTTGAAACGTGTTTTAACGTTACTCGCGGCTGGAGCACCAACATACAAATATTGTCCATCATCTGTAATAGAAACAGATGTACCAAATTCCCCTCCACTATGATGAGTAGCTAATGGTTCTAATGTTTGTTTTAATGTATAATCTAATGCTTCGCTACTTCTTGTGTAAACATAAACTCTACCATCATCTTTATCAGGTGTACCTACAACCATTGTTGTGTTGTTAGCACTTACATCAAATGATTTACCAAAATCATAACTTACAGTTTCTGGATTTATAACTTTTTGTTTAAATGAACGTATAACATTGCTATCGTAAACTCCAAACTTAGAGCCTATGTCATCTACCCACATTCTGTCTTTTAGATCTAAATCATATTGTTTTGTTATTGTGTTTATATCTTCTGGTGTTGAAACTCTTCTAGATGACAATATTGAAACTATACCTAATGTACTATCTTCTAAATCAATAAAATCAGTACCTATTTCATTATCTGTAACAATCTCAATACTAGGTTTTAACACTGTAGAATCGCTTGCAATGATTTCATTTTGATTAACGTTTGTAGCTACCCAGAATCCATTTACTTCTACATCTATATTATTGAAACCAATAAAATCGCCTTCTGCTAAAGTAATAGGTCTATCAAAGTTTGCCTTAAATCCTAATGCAGTTTTTTCAATACTAATAATACGCATAGGTGCGACTATGTGTTTATAAACATTCCATGATTGTCCGTCTGCTGTTACCCATATATAACTACCAATATCAACACTTGCAATATCTAAGACTAACATATCATTTACATTTTTAGCCATAAAATCAACTTGGTCAAGTTTGACATAGCCAGCAGTTTTTGAATATTCTTTAGATAATGATTCAGTTGGTAATGATGAATGTGCGTATCCATCTGGTTCTAAATATACATCTTTTTTAGGAAACTGATAAACTAAATCTGTTCTAGTGTCGTCAACAGTGTTTACAAACTCTACAAGTTGAGGTTCAATTCTAAACTTGCTTTCATCTAAAATATATTCTACTTCATCAAAACTTGTTGTAGCACCATAACGTCCTACACGCACTGCCCATTCTTCATACAGTTCTAAACTATCTTTATCATTTGCACCAAGTTTATCAAATAGTTTTGTTATAGAATTTGAAGTTCCTTTGTCTTGTATAAATCCTTGATAAAACTTATACTGACTTATATCGTCATTAATAATGTTAGCAAGATATTGCCTTTTTTGATAACCAATTAAATGCTGAGCTAATCTTTGCTGTTCTGTATCAAAGTTGTCAGTGTCTAAATCGTAGAAATCAGCAAACTGATTTGCTTTATAATCCCAGTTTGGCACAAGTTTACTATCTGGACGTTCAGTTAGTCTACTCCAGTTACCATCTTTAAATGTTTCAGTGCCACTATGTGTAAAACGTGCCGCATAATAAAACTCTTTATATTTTACAAGTTCTGCTGTTTTGTAATCTTTATAACTTTCCCAATCAGTTACTTTTGCATTATCATAGGTAAATCCTGGTATATTTAAACTACCATTCCAGTCATCTGTTCTATACCCTACAACTTTTAATCTTTCTTGTCTATATCCTGTTTCAGGTGCGTATATTGTGTCATTAAAAACAGTTGTATTGTCTATGAGTACAACATGCTCTCTTTGTACTAAAGGCAAGTTTACAAAATATATTCCATCTTCTGATTGAAGTGTAAAAACATTACCGTTATCTCTATATATGTTACTCACAGCTTTTTTAAGAATATTGCTGTTTTTATCTAACACTGCAAAGTCATATAAATTTTCATATATGTTGTCAACTGTAAAAAACTTTTGTTCAAACATTATTTTATTTGCACCAGGGCTTAAAGTAAGTGTGCTAGAACTTGCCCAGTTTTGTGTTGTCCAAAATAGAAACTCTTTTGATGCTAAGTTCCAATTTTCTAAAGACTCAGTATCTTTGTTGTAAAATTCAAAACTAAAACCATACTGTCTCAAACATTCTTGATATCCTAGCATAAAGTCTACTATCGCTTGACTATCAGGTAATATTGTTCCGTAAGTGAGTCTTGTTTTTGCTGTTTGGAAGTTCTTTCTAAAAAAAGCTCCAGCTCCGCCTGTTTCGGGTAATGCAGGTAAAGGAGTAAACTTTGTTTCGTCAAAGTCTGTAGATGTTCTATGTGTTGTATTGACTCTATAATATTTGTTTTGAAACTGTACTATTTTTCCAGCAATAAGTTGTTTGTCTTCTGTCCAGTTAATAAAACTTTCGCTTATTCCACCGACGTTTATAAAAGGATCGTTTGTAAGTTCAACAGCGGCAAAATACTCAAAGTAAGGTGCTTGTTGATTATATCCACTTACCTTAAAACCATTACTTACTTTTTCTACAATCACACCGCTATAACTTATTACTTGTTGAGGTGAAGATTTACGTAATATAATATTGTAATTTTCATCAGGTACAAAAACATTTCCTTCATTCAAAGGTGTTTTACTATCTAGTACAAGTTTTAGTTTTGACTTATCGGCAAAACCAGCAAGTTTAAATCCTAACTTGTTAGTCAATGCTTTTAGATTTTCTGTATATTCTGTATATTGTGTTTCTATATTATTTGATATGTAACCTGCAATATAATTAATAAATCCAGACGCAATATTTTGATCAATTCTTGGAAATACTAGGTTAGCTGTGTTAATACGTTTGTTAGTAGCAGAATAAACAAGATTACCTGCTAAATCTCTTTGTATTCTAGCTCTATCAAAACCAACACCCATTGTGTAAGCTGGCTTTTGTAAAACAGCCGCAATCATTAATGAGAAAGGATAACCACTACTTCGTCTCCATGCAGATTCTGTTGGTGCTTCATCTCCAAAGACAAAGTTATATTTGCTTTGTATTGCATAGCTAAAGTTTGCAACATATCCACTATCTAAAGGCGACAATAAATTTCCAGATGCATCTACAGGAAGATGCAATAGTAAATTATGCCTTACATACTTTTTCTTTTTTAATACAGCTTTGTTTGGTTCTCTAACAATACCATCTTGTAAATCTGTCCAAAGAACTAAATTATCTCTTGTATATGGTGCTGGACCATAAACAGTTTCCCACCAACTTGGCTTAATACCAAACCCTAACATTTCCCAAGGATGTGTATGTGGTCTATCAGTGTCATATGCTTGTTTATAGATACCTCTCCAAAAGCCAGGTAAATCATCATTTCTTAGATTTTTGCTTCCTTTGTAGTTGTATGTAAAACTATCGTTTTGATCGATAAATTTATTAGTTGTGTAATCGTCTGCTTTTGCAACTTTTGTCCAATCAATAAAATCTTTAATAAGAATATTATCTATTGTATTTTTTGATATTCTTGTGTTTCTATCTATACCGCCAACAATATCATGGATATCAAAAATATCTGTGTCATACGCTGTTTTTAAATTGTTAAATATTCTTTTTTCAAATTCTAATATTAAATCATCTCTATAATCATCAAAGGCAAGCATAATACTTCCATCATGTCCCCTTAGAATATTTTGCGATTCTCTATAACTGTTATCGGTTTGTTTTTCTGGCATATAACTTGGATACATTCCAATCTTAGTTGGAGTTGGAGGTATAAAACTACCTTCTGTATTTTCATACTCATGTATAACAAGTTTGTCACCAACTGTAAGAGTGGCTTTGATATCTACAAAACCTGTTCCAGTAAATGTATATTCTGTGTTATGCATCAACTGCTCATCATTAAGATATACATATAACGCTTTATTGCTTATAGTTGTTTTGTCAAAAATAGCTGATAAGGCGTAAACAGTGATCCTATTATCTAATATTTCATATTCTATTTTTTTACTACCACCAGTACCTGCCATATCTGTGCTATAAAATGGTGTTTTACTTGTTTTCATAAAGTTCATTGTATTCAAAATATTATCTACATGATCTTTAACTGTTCCATCAAACGAAGATTCAGTTGCATTTTGTATAAACTGTCTTTTGAACTTTGTGTATTCGTTTGAAGCGTATCTAATCGCTCCAACTATGTTTGCATTTTTATCTGTTAAATGATATAAAGGAATATTTACAGGTCCGCTATGCTGGACAAACTTTCTACCAAATCCTTTTACATCTCCTAAATCTCTTAAGTTGCTTATTCCAGGTTGTACACCATCAAATGCACTAACTTCTGCTACTAGTCCTTCAACATGATCGTTCACTTCTCCAAGTGTAAACTCTGTAATATTGTTATTAAGAGGATTTCTTTCTAAGTTATGTGGTATTTCATAATATCCGTTTGCATTTTTATCTGCAGAACTTAATGTACGTATTACTATAATATCATTTTCTGTAATATCGCTGTTTAGGACAACAACTTTTTGATTATTAACATTTTCAAATCTATATTCTTTAAAAGTTAAAAGTTGACTATTCTTATAAACGTGTACTTCTAAATCTGTTAACGCACTACTATTGTCGTACACATCAATTGCAAACGAGTTTTGTTTTTCGTTGCCTTGATATTTTCGTACAACATTTTGAGTACTAAACTCAGTAGCTTTTTGCCAAGCATTACAATAAGAAGTTGTACCGTTATATGTTTTCTGTAAAAAATAAACATCACTTTTGTGTGTCAAAAATGTGTTATTTACTTTGTATTGATATGATCCTGAAAGCAAGTTAAAATCAAAAACAATATCACCAATGTTAACAAAGTTTTTATATGTAATAGGAAAACCTAATTCAGTATCATTTGTGCCTTCGCCTTCTCTATATGAAAATATTTTATTTCCAGCAAAGTCATTAGCAGGATATACTGTTTCATCACCAATGCTATTTCCATCTTTGTCAAATAAATCAAACTTTGGACAAACATTTATAGCAGTTTTGTCTTGTGCTTTTTTCCATTCTGTTCCGTTGTAATAATACATACAGCCAGCATTTTTTACACCATTTTTTACTAACACTGTTTCATTCAAAACAGGTGTTGCATCTTCAGTTTCTGTTAAACTTATTTGTATAGTGTTTGTATGGTTAATAAATTTTACTGTGTATATTTTGCCATTTACCATACTATCAGGATCTGCTGTAAATAGAATACGCATACCTTCAACTACATCTATGCCGTCAATATTGTAACCAACTGTACCTTCTATAGTACTAAAAACATCAGTTGTAAAAGTATCGACTAAATCAACATTTTGTTTAGCAGTTGTACCATGATTGTATAATCTAATATTTGGTTCAAATTCAATAATAGGACGTTTAGCTCTTGCAGTTTGATCTAAGTTTACTGGTTGATTGTTTATTTCTGCTGATTTTTCAATAACTGATTTATGTGTCCATCTGTTATATCTAGCCCATGGATTACGACTTTCATCTCTTCTGTTAATACAAATATAATCTTTTGTTCCAGCAAAACTACGTGCGTTACTAAAAGGCACTCTATCAAATGCATTTGAATCAAATGGTATTTGTGTATCTTGTGTAAAAATAGCAGGCACTTCTAAATTTTCTACAGGTACAAGTTGTATAGACTCTCCAACTCCTTCAACATAATACAATCCGGTAGCATAAGATGCCGGAGTTACGTTACCAATAAAATATACTTTCATTCCGTTTGAAAAATCCCAACCGTTTGAACTTGTATATGTTTTTTTGCCTATTATTTCTTCTTGTACATCAATAGCACTATTTTCTTCAACATCAAATATTCTAAAAATACCACTTACATTAATATCGTTTTGGCTTACATAATATAGTATATCCGGAGCATCCATTGGTACTGTAAATGTTAATGTTCCTTTTTCAATAAATCCTGGTTTTATATAATCGTTAATATCAACAGTTGTATCATTTTGTACTGCATGAGATATTGTAACACCTTCATTATATTGTTTGTCTAAGAAGGAGCTGTCTTCTGTGAACACAACATCTGTGCCTCTGTCAGTTGCAAAACACACAGGGTGTCCTAATGTATCTACTTCAAAGATATATGTTTGTCCTCTAAAAAGTTTTACACTTTTATTTCTAGTAAGCCCATCTGGAGACATCAAATAACTCACAATGTTATTATCATTAACAGTGTTTAAAGTATATGTGCTTTTTACTTGTAAACTTTGTCCTGCTACTGGTATTTCTTGTGGACCGTTTGGTAACCAATAGTATTCTCTAAAGTTTGTAAACTTATCATAATCAATATGTGGGTTCCATGCATAAAATTCTTGTGCAAACAGTTTATCGTGATTTGTAACATTGCCGCCAAATGCAGTTATTTGTCCTAATATATCTAAATAATCTGCATCAAATACTGTGTTATTCAAATTATCATTAATAACAGCAAAAGGCTCTAGTTGATAATCTTGTCTTAGTTTACTGACATCTTCAACATAGCTATCTTTTATAGTAGTTGCTTTTGCAACTCTACTTCCTACATAACCATTTACTTTTTCAACAACTCCAGGATTTGTAAGTTGATCTAAAGTGCTTCCCAAAAACTTTTTATTTGGATCGGTTCTAAAATAACGAGGGAGTAATGATGCTGTAGTTTTTTTGTCACTGCTTTTGCCTGGAACAGGATATTCATTCTGATTATCGTTGTATGCCATTAGTAGCTATTTCCTTCTATGACAGTTGTATTTGATGTTGTTGTGCTTTGTATTCCAGTGTTAGGAACATCATCACTTGTTATTACTTTTCCTGATGCTTTTAATCTTGAAGCTGTAATACTATCTATTACTTCAACTTCACCAACCTGTGCTGAACTAACAAATATTTCGTCATTTTCGCTTTTGATTTCATATAAGCTACCAAAACTTTGTGTTTCAGTTTTTGGAACTAACACAATACTGCTAATGTCAGGTGCAACTTGTTTCATAATATAAGCCGCTAGTTCGCTGAAATAAAATGTTTCGCCAAAATCCCAGTTTTCAAGTGCAAAAAATTCATTAATACTATCAATAACTCTTGACTTTATATCATTATCATTTACAACTCTAGAAGCATTTTTAACGATTTTAATCGTAGCTTGTAAATCATTATCAGCATACGCACCAAACAATGGCTTATACTTAACAGGATGATATATAACTTCATCACTAATAGATTTTATTGCTTTGATAGATTGTCCGTAATCTAAAAATAGTGCATCACTGCTAGGTGGCAATGGTTGTACTGTAATATCACCCTTGAGCCATTTTCTATATTCAATGTCATAGGTTTTTGTAAGAAGATATAGATCAATAATATTACTGCTACTAGGATCTATTCGTCTATTTTCAGCCGCGGCGTGTCTATAATCAAATCTAATCTTATCACGCCCTTTATATGCTTTATAATTTGTATTCAAAACTAATGCAGTTTTTGTGCTATTCAAAGATTTAAACTTATTAGTGCTACTAATGTAAAATACGCAATCGCTATCATAGGCGCTATATGCTCCTATTGCGGCTTCTGTATTCTTTACTTCTATTTTTTCAGCATCTGCTTCAACATATTCATATGTTACTGTGTTGCTTCTAGTAAACTTTTTTGCAAAAATATATTTGGTATCTGGTAAGTAATCCGGATCAACAATCTGTGTGAACAAATCAGGATCATCTATAACACCATCGTTATCTACATCAGTAAAACTTATTTCAAGTTTTTTACTATCTACATATCCTTCTGATGTTCTATATTCAGAAACAACTTGCCATTGCCAATCTTTCTGAAATGGTGTTAATGTATCAGGCTTATTATTGTTGCTTAAAACGCCTATTGTGTCTGTAACAATCTTTCCTGTTTTACTATCGTATATTCTATCATTTCCATCAAAGTAAAAACGTATTTGTTTATCACTTTCAAATACATATCTTACTGCACGATAAGTGACTGTATATGTTTCGCCATCAGTTTCAAATAAGAAAATCCAACTTGCGTCTTGATTTGTTCCTGTTACATCGCCTGTTTTTGCAGTATCAAAATTATTAACTTTATCTAAGTTACTATTAAGTATTACTTTCCAGTCTGTTGTTTCAACATCGTATCGTAAACCAAATGTTCTGTACGCAAAAACTTGATCAACCATTTGTGATAAAGTATCATTGACAATGTTATTATTCAAAACAGGAATAATTTCACACAAATAAGCTGTGCTTGGAATATTGTCATTAAAAACTATTGGACCTAACGTGCTTCCAACTTCTGCTGTAGTACCGTCTTCGTATATACTAATAACTTTAGTCCAAATATACTCTTTGTCACCTAGTGCTGATGGTGTTCCAGTTTTTATTGTGTTATCTTTATCAAAATATTTTCCTGTTGGTGCTTTAAATTTTACTAAACTGCCTGCTGTCATAAAACGCAATGCTGTAGCTGTAAACGTTCCAACAGCAATAGCAATATCAAACTGGTCTTGTAATATACCTGTGCTTTGATTTGTATCATTTGTTGTGGCTACCCATTCATAATTTAAATCCGCAACACTTGTATTTCTATCAAAGTTTTTGTAGTAAAAGTTTTTGGTTTGTATTCCTTTAATAACTTCTAAAACTTGTGAATTTATTACTGCTTCAATATCAGTCTTACTTGAAAAAGAAAAACTAAACTTACCTAGTAAATCTTCTGTAAAAACACTACCGTCATCTCCAAACATAAGTGTATTGCTGTACTTTCCAGTGCTATCACGTAAATCATAATACCTACTAATACCACTACTTGTTCTATTGACGCTTTTTGTTTTTATAATTTGTTGATTTACACCAAGTGGACCAATGTTATAATCTTCACCTGTTATAAGTCTGTTTTGTGTATAATATGTACTAGGTGCATTTGTTTGAATGCTTTCGTTTGATTCTGCACTATCTGCATTAGATACTATACTTGTAAGTTCCAATATAAGATTTAGTGTTTCTAATGTATTATTTTTACTAATATATGGTATAGATATGCTTATGCCTTGCATGTCTGCTGGCTTGATGCTGTATTGTTCATTGGCACTTACTCTATAATAAACTTTAAAGTCTCCTTTTGGAAGAGTGCCAAAAGTACCGTCACTAAAAATCAAACTTATTCTATCATTTACTCTGCTTAACACACTATAAATGTCTGTTATACCTTTAGAAACGTTATTGTAAACAATATTATTGCCTTCTGTGCTGTTAACCGAAGTCCACAATGCTTCTTCGTTACCATTGCTATCTAGTTTATACAACCAAACATCTGTATTGTTAATATTATCACTATCAATGTTTACAGTTGTATTTGGAACAGGATTAGCAACACTAAATGTGTTGTTCTCTAATGTACCTTGTCTAAAATGAAAGAAAAATCCACTATTTGAACTACCTGCACCTTGTCCATTGTCTCTATATAAAAACGCTAATCTATTTCCTGGATAAGGTTCTTCTTCAAATATTGTATTGTTTTCAATATTAATACCTGTACTCACTATTTCAAATTTACGTGATGCATCGTCTATAGACTTAGTAAAAGAATAGATAGGAACATCTTGATTATTACCATTAAATCTATACTGTTCAGTGGTGATACCATCTACAGTTGCTTTCTTTACAGGTCTACCAAATATGTTGTTAGCAGGTAAAGCCGCATTTAATATTTTTATAAACTGTTCATACCAATCTGTATTAGTTGCATCATTCCAAATAATAGTTTGATTGCTTAGATTGTTATTATTTGCATCTACAACATCTTCTGTAGTGCTTATACTTTCTATTTTTAATAATCCGTTACCTGCAATATTTCTATTAGCGTTGTAACTTATTAATCTAGCTAAACGGAGTATGCTTTCTCTACGTTCTGCTGTTTCAATATAGTTTTCTCTAGCATTTAAGTCTGTACGGAAGGCAAGATTTTGACCTAAAAATGCAATAAGATCTATTAGTGCAAGGTATTCACTTGACTCAATATAATCATTAAAGTCTTCTGGATAGTTCTCCCTAATGTATGTAATCATTGTTCTACGTAAATTATCAAAATCATAACTTTGAAAATCAGCGTATCTAAAACTTTGATAGATTGTCTTCCAGTCTTCTGCTAAAAGTAATCTATTTTGCCTATCCGTTGTTGACATTTGCCATTCCTCACTTTATAGTATATTTACCTGAATAAAAAAAGTGCGTACTTTAAATTAGACCATTTGCTTGGTCAAACTTTATACGCATAGATTCGCTTATACTATATGGAAGATATGTTAGAGTAACATCTATTTGAATGCCACTTTCATATGTGTCTACAGTTACGCTATCTACATTAACTCTTGGGTCAAAGTTTACAATTTCTGTGACATCTTCAATAATAAGTTGCTTCAAATCATCTGTAAATGGTTCAAATATAATATCCCAGATTATTGTGCCAAACTCTGGATTTTCTAGTTTCTCACCTTGTCGTATGTGAAAGTGATTTATAATATCTTGCTTTATTATTTGTAGGTCATACAAATTAAAACCTTTAGGATTAGCTACTGTGCTAACACCACGATATTGTTTACTTGTCACAGGCGGTGAAGTCACTCCATTTGACACTGAAATATTTTTATAAAGTTGTTTTTCATTTACAGCCATAACGTATTTATGCTCCTATTGTGGCACGTATCTAATCTGATTATTTGTTATAGTATAAACTTGACCGTTAACTACTGTTCTTGTGTTTTCAATAACACCTTTTTGTTGTAGATTAAATCCAAACTGATTGTTTTTCTTTTTAACAAGTTTTTTATCAAACTCTCTGGCACATAATGCACATTGAGCTGAAACATCACCAAATATTTGATTGCCAGTAGTTTTGTAAGTTTTTCTATCAAGGTCTCGTGCAATATTTGATATAGTTCTTAGCTGTCCAGCAGGGTTATCTCCAAATGTAACTTCTTTAGCTATTGCTACACTATCAACTTTTGGTATTTTTGTTCCTTTTGTTGCTTTGTTGACAAGATTAGCACCTGCATTTGCGGCCGCATTACCTAATATAAGTTTCAATGGATCAGGTAAACCGTTTAGTCCACTTTCCATATTCTTTGTAAAACTGCTTATACCTTTGCCTAACTGTTCAAATACTGGTCCTACACCCGGTATGCCACCTAATGCTGTTCCTAATCCTTGAGCAAGTTCTCCTCCTAGTTTTCCAAAGGCACTACTTACACCTCCAAGTGCTTGTCCTATAGCACCGTCTATCTGAGCAAGTGCTTGTCCCATTGCACCTGTTAGACCAGTAGTTGTTAAAAGTTGTTGCATCACACCTGGTAAGTTACCAAATAAGCCTGTCAATCCTTGTCCGAGTATGCTACTAAGCCCACCTTGTAAGCCTTGTAAAAAACTATCTTTGATATAATCAACTGTATCGCCGGGTTGGTCTTTTATTTCAGTTCTTTTTTCACTATATTTGTCTTTTGTAGAGTTTATTGTGCCTGAATACGTATCTATAAGTTCAGCATTTGAGTTGCCTGCTAGTTGTTGAGCTCTAAATTGTTCTGAATATCCACCTGCAAGTGTTCCTTGACTAATCCAACCTGTGCCTCCTACAAATGCACCCGGATTAGGTACGCCTTGTAGCGAACCAGCGGCTTTTGCTAATCCCGCTGATATAATATTTTGTGCCGCACCTTGTACAGCACCTTGTAATCCGCCTTCTATACCACCTTGTATGGCTCCTACCACTGCTACTGTTGGTATTGGAAAGTTTGGATTTATTTGATTTATGCCTTGAGTAGCACGTGATATACTTTCCCTTATCACAGGTGCCGACAAAGCTCCTCCTTTTACTGCAAACATTTTATTCCTCCTCAGGCGTAAGACCGTTCATTGCAGTTCTGTCCGTTTGTATAGGACGTTCCTCCATATGTACGTCTTGGCTTTCTTCTAGTGTTGCCTCTGTTTTATCAGGTGCAGTTTCTTCTGGGTTCCAACTTTCATGTCCTTGCCATGGTTCGTGCTGTGGAACTCTAAATGGAAACGCTGATTTTACTGGTAAAGTTGCTTCGGTAGCTAGATCTGCTTCAGCCGCGTCACTTGTATTCATATCAATCCTATCAGCAGTTTCTTTATGATAGGAACTTTTTATGTTACTTGAGCCAGTTGCTTGTATTTTCATATCTTCACCAGCAAACAAACTCATACTACCGTCAGTTGCAGTTGTTAATATACTATTACTGACTAATGTTTCTTGATTGTTTAACACTGTAGTCTTTAAATCGTTAGTAACTGTTGTTTCTAAGTTATTTTTTGCTTTTATATACCCGTCTTGTCCAACAAGCAAATGATAATCTAATGCACAACTTAAATTTATATTGTTGTTTACAATCATATTAACATTTCTTCCTGCTTCAAAGTTTATATCCCTATCTGCAACAAAATTAAAATCAGTTTCTGTGTGAAAACTTATACTATCTTTTGCATATACGTCAAGTTTACCATTACTTGACATTTCAATCCAAGCAGTTCCTCTACTGTTATTGATGTATATTAAATCTTCACTTGTGTTCATCATTATCTGAGCACCAGTCCTAGTGCGTAGACGTATCATTTCATTAGCAGGTCTAAGAACATCACCACCTTGTTCACTTGCTTCTTTGTTTATGTATTTGTATGGAGTGTCTTCAGGTGATCCTTCTCTTAATAACTTATCGTCACCGTCATCGATTACAAAACTACTGCTTCCTAATCTGCTTACATGCACAGTTGCTTTGCTTTCTTTTATTCCTATTTTGCCTTGCGGAGATCCTCCACGTTTATCTATTGGTCCTGGAGAACTAATACCAAACACTGCACTAGGAAATTCACGTTGAGCACTACTAGTTGTTGTTCCTCGTATGTCATCCTCAACTAAACCTTGCTCTTTTAGTTGTTCAATGAAGTCTTCATTTACAGGTCTTTTATATTTTACAGCGTTGTTAGTTTGCAACTTAGTAGTTTTTTTGTTGTATTCGCCAACTGGAAGTTTTTTACCTTTAAGTTCTTTAGGAATATTACCACTTGTTTGTTCTGTACCAGGTTGTCCGCCAGGTAACATAAATGTCATTCCTCTTTCTGGTACACAACCAAACCAATACCCAAATTCTCTACTGCCTTCTACAAATGTGCATAGAACAAGAGTACCAGGATCGGGTGGAATAGCCCAAAATCCATAACTTTTTTGTGTATTGCTATACGTATCATTTTTTCCAAGGTGTTGTGCGCCTGTTACGCCATAAAAAGGACTTGCATAATAAACTATTGCCGTTTGTCCTAGTGTTTCGCCAGCTGTTCCTGCTTCACTTACTTTTAAAAGCTCAACTTCTAGCCCACCTAAGTATAATGGATCAGCATGTTTTAAAACTCTTGCAAGATATGGTCCTGATTTAGATTGTAGTTGTCCGTCATCTACACTTCTTGTTTGTTCTGCTTTAATAGGTGTGCTCATTATAACTGAAATCCTGTGTTTAATGCCTGTGTAGACCCAACGTCTTTAACTTTGTTTGCTTGATTACCTGTACCTTTGTTATTTGTATCTTCTGGTTGTCCTCTACGCCTAAGTAAAGTAAGTTCTTGTGTAAATACACCTCCTGAAATATTATTTTCAATAGAAATAACTTTATATAAACCACTAAACTGGCTTACAGGCACTGTATCTTCAGGATATATCATTCCTCCTGTTTCAGGATTGTAATCTATTGGTGTTCTAAAGTTCAAAATAACATCACATTCGCTACGTTGATATTCAATCTGCCCTGTACTAGTTTCATTAAGGTCGCTTGCAGTATCAGTCCAGTTGCCCATACCAGAATCTACAATAAAATAAGGATCGCCAAATATTTGAAGTTTAACTTCTACTAAATCTACACTACCACTTCCTAAAATGTTATCATGAAACTTCTTTGCCCATCTAACTTTGCTGTTGTCTATACCTGCACCGCCACCACCTTGTAGAGTAGAACTGTTGCCAAATACTTGTGTAGGCGAACCTGTGTCACTGTTAGATCCACTGTAAGAAGTGTTCATTCCAAGTTGTTCAGGTTTTTGTTGTACCATATTTTGTTGTGTACCGCCTGTTTTTGCATCAATACTAGATTGACCCATGTCAGGTTGTATAAACTGGAAGAAACTTGCTCTAAAATTTATATCAAACTTTACAATATCTACATTTTCTCCACTATAGATATAGTTGTATTCTTTTTTAGCGTTAGACCTTAAACCATTGTAAGATAATCCAGCATCTCCTGGACGTTGAAAATGGCTACTGTGTACCATATACTCAACAACTTTATAATGCATAACTTTTGCATCGCTACCATATACATTTTCTTGTAAAGGATTAGGTTTTAAAAATGTTTCAGCATCTATTCTAAACCAAGGAACCATTCCGTTTGCATCAGGCGCACGTTCTTTTAAGTTTTTACCCCAATCACTTGAAAGAACAACATCTTCAATAATTTTTATACAACTTGTGCCTGCACTATAAGAAAAAACACGCTCATCATTGCTTATAACATTTTTAGAACGTGTCATAACTTTGTTTTTCTTATCATACACCTGTCCAGTTTGAGGCATAGGCACTGTTCCTGATTCAGAAAAATCTTTAACACACTTTGCATTACCTATTTGATTAACATTTCCACTATCTAAAGCTATTTTGCTCAAGTTATCTCCAATAGGACTTTTAGTTAGTACTTGTCCTGTAATCATACTAAGGAATGCTTCAAATCCTTGTGGTGCTTGAGCACCTAAAAATCCACTAATGCTTTCAAATAAACCTTGTACGTTACCAGATTTAAAGTTTGAAAGTAATCCGCCTAAACTTTTGTCTAATCCCCCAGCTAATCCTCCTAATGTACTAGAAAAACTGTCTGACAGGCTTTGTCCATTGGCTAATCCACCTATGACTCCGCCTACTACTCCTGCGGCCACTGCTCCAAATATACCACTACCGCCTGATGACCTAGTTGATCTACTTTTTGTAGTTGCACCTCTATCAGTAGTATTAGGTTGTACAGCAGGATTAACGCTACTTGCAATGTTAGTTGGAAATGTTATAACAATTTCGTTATTATCCGGTAACTGTCCTGCATTTTTTAGCTCTCCAAAGTGTCCATTTATGATTGTACATAAACTTTGTTCACCTGTTGTTAGCAGTTTTGATATTGTAGTTCCTTTTAATGCTACATCGGTAGGAATAGAAGTAGCATCATCTAGGAATGCTTGTTCATTCCACGGAATACCTTCAACATTGTATGTTGTGCCTCCTTGATTCACATCAAATGTAACATTTGATAACTTAATAGGAATATCTCTTCTAAGATTTATACCTTCTTCGGTTATAATAACGTCACCGTCATCGTCATATCCTACAAACTCCATTGAAAGCATAAACGGAGCATTAGCATAGTTTGAATATCCGCTATATGTTGCCGCGATTTGCAAAGTTTGTAAAAATAAACCCATACTATAAGGTTCTGCAACAGTAAATGTTACAAATGTAGCATTTGTACTGCGTGATTTTGTATTAGGCACACACAATGATTCAATGTTCACGTTATCAATAAAATATTCTAACTTTCCGCCAATGATATCTTCGTATTCGGTTGTAACTTTGTTTTCGCCTGCGCCTCCGCCGCTTCTGAATATAACATTTAACGGACCATTAGCTCTGTATGTTTCATTTGGCACAGCGATTTCATCTCTTGTTAAACAAGACATAGTAAATATTGTGTTAAAACTTGCAAACTGATGTAAGCTATTTCTTTTTATTGCCATTTATAAACCTAACGCTGGTTTCAATGATGATTTCTTGGGTAAGTATATTTGTGTTCCTGCAATAAAATCAAATACAGGATCTTTTATAACTTCCATGTTACGTTGTGCAAATACCCACCAGAGTTTTGATGTATCATAAAGATCAAAAGCAAGTAAATCAGGTCTAAAAGAATATTGTGGTTCTATTGTGTATAGAATATCGTCATCTTCTTCAGGAACAGGACGTATATCTAAAATATCTAACTCTCCTGTAACTGTATACTTTGTATTTGAATAAGGACTTGTTTTTCCATATTGAGCCATTAAATAAATCCTTTCTCAGCTTCGTTGCCAAGTATAAAGTTATCCATATTAAACTCTGATACCTTACTTCTACTGTATATAGGTTTGAGTTGCAATGTAAGTAAACTTTGTGTAGGTACCATTTGATATGTTGATGAATATTCTCCAAACTGTCCTGTGTTTATCTTTAAATAGTCTACTCCATTAGGTAAATCGAAACTAAAGTTAGTTACAACACATGGTACATTAGGCAAAACATAATCGCCATAGCCTGATAACTTAATAACAGGTGGCGGAGAACCTTTTTCTGCACTTTCTCCATAAAACATTTTAGTTAAACTTCTAAAAAAATGTACACAAGCTACCCAATATGCTCCATCTGCTTCACTTTGCACAGGAAATGCACCACTTACACTTATATCATCATGTTGACTGTTGGTATATTGCGGAAAGGGATAATTACTATGTGTAGGGGTGAGACTATCATAGAAAGCTGAAGTCACTAGATTAATATTAGGAGTAACAGGAAATACTGCAAACCAATCAGTTCTTTGTAATGGATACAATATCGGACTGTATCTAAACGTTGAAAGTGTAGGAACTTTAATTTTTACACGCCAATCAGGAGTACCGTCATTAGTAGGAGCAAATCTCGCAGTCGTTGCAGATCGTGCAACAGGTTCTGCACCAATAGGTAGATTGTTAGCTCTTATTTCTCGTCCAACTCTTGATCTATTTGAAAAGAAAGGTTGGGTTATGTTATTTGTTCCAACTGTATTTGGAACTGATTGCATTGGATTATTTGTCATAGTAAACTCCTACATACTATTTAGTTGACAAAATAAAGCACATAGTTTATTATAGTGTAAAGGATATAGAAAAAATGGCCAGAAAAATAAATTATCTCAATAACAAAGACATGTTATTAGAGATCCACAAATCAAAAAATACATTTTGTAGTTACGTAGCACCAGAATTTGCAGATTATGACATTATTCTACCTAGTGTAGACAAAATAAATGTTAGAACAGTAGCAGAAGCAAAGCGTAACAAAGCGAAAAAACAAGGACAACGTGCATACGAAGCCGCTAAAGCCGACGGTAGGAAGGTTAAAATGGCAGAGTTTGAAGTTGATTATAGAAAAATAGAGAAAACTGACTTAGTATTCCGTATAATGACATTTGATCATGTACCAGACGAACCAGGACGTAAAAAGAATCCTAAAACTGTTGCAGATGAAAAAACAAAACTTAACTTTCCTCCCTTTCAACACTATAAGTTTGATGAAAACGACAATGTTATTTGTGTAGGCAAAAGTCATTGGGAAGGTGGAATGGAAAACGGTTACTTTAACAAAGGACACGGACAAGCAACAAATAAACTTGCAAGTATGTGGATGAAACTTTGTGATAGGTATGCTACACGTGGTAATGTTCGTGGATATACATACAATGATGAAATGCGAGGACAAGCAATACTACAGTTAGCACAAATAGGTTTACAGTTCGACGAATCAAAGTCACAAAACCCATTTGCATACTACACAGCGGCAGTAACAAACAGCTTTGTACGTGTTATTAACATAGAGAAACGTAATCAAAACATAAGAGATGATATCTTAGAGATGAATAACATGGATCCTTCGCATACAAGACAACATGCAGGCGAATGGGAAGCCGCTCAACGTAGAGAAGGCCTAAAAACAGGTTGATTTTTAAGTAAAATTGCTTTATACTAGCAACGAAGTGGAGATTCTTATTGTTTAAAAAAGCGGCGGTGTTTACCGATATCCATTTGGGTATGAAGGGTAACTCACGAGTACATAATCAAGACTGTGAAAACTATATCGACTGGTATATTGACACAGCAAAAGCCAATGGTTGCGAAACTGGACTGTTCTGCGGGGACTGGCACCATAATAGGAACAGTTTAAACCTTACAACCATGAATACAACCATTAAGTTGTTAGAGAAACTAGGTCAATCGTTTGAAAAGTTCTATATGTTTGCAGGTAATCACGACTTGTACTACAAAGACAAGCGTGATGTAAGCTCAACTGAGTTTGCAAGACACATTCCAGGTATAACTGTAGTTGATCAAATGCAAGTAGATGACGATGTAGCACTAGTTCCGTGGTTAGTGGGCGATGAATGGCGACAGATGGAGAAGTTAAAAGCAAAGTACTTGTTTGGACACTTCGAACTACCTAGCTTCTATATGAATGCTATGGTACAGATGCCTGATCACGGTGAACTTAAAGCGGAACACTTCAAGAACCAAGAGTATGTGTTTAGTGGACACTTTCATAAACGTCAGAAGCAAGGCAAGGTACACTATATTGGTAATGCTTTCCCACATAACTATGCTGATGCGTGGGATGATGACCGTGGTATGATGATACTAGACCGTGAGAACAATGCAGAACCAGAGTATATCAACTGGCCAGACTGTCCTAAGTATAGAACAGTGAAGTTATCAAAGCTGATTGATGAGAAAGACACATTGATCAAGCCAAGTATGTACCTAAGAGTTACACTAGACATTGATATTAGCTATGAAGAAGCAAGTTATATCAAAGAAACATTTATGGATCAGTATGAATGTAGAGAGATCACGCTCATACCGCAAAAGTCTATAGAAGAGATTAACACAGACTTAGACATTGAACAGTTTGAAAGTGTTGATCAGATAGTTAGCAAAGAAATACAAGCTATTGACAGTGAACAGTTTAACAAGAAACTACTTTTGGACATATATACAGAGCTCGCATGATAAAAATACAAGATTTAACAGTTAAAAACTTTATGAGTGTGGGTAACGTTACCCAAGCAGTTGACTTCAACAAGGAGCAACTCACTCTAGTGCTTGGTGAAAACTTAGACCAAGGAGGTGACGACACCGGATCTCGAAACGGTACTGGTAAAACTACGATAATAAATGCATTATCATATGCCATGTACGGCCAAGCACTAACAAATATCAAGAGAAACAACTTGATTAACAAAACTAACAGTAAAGGTATGTTAGTTACACTAAACTTTGAGAAAGACGGCAATCAATATCGTATTGAACGTGGTAGATCACCTAATGTATTAAAGTTTTACATTAATAATCACGAACAACAAGACGATATGCATGATGAATCACAAGGTGACAGTAGAAAAACACAAGAAGATATTAATCATCTATTGGATATGACTCACGATATGTTCAAACACGTAGTTGCATTGAACACATACACAGAACCATTCCTAAGTATGCGGGCAAATGATCAACGTGCTATCATTGAACAGCTACTCGGTATAACTATCCTTACTGAAAAAGCAGAAATACTCAAAGAAAAGGTTAAAACTACAAAAGAACTTATTACTGAAGAAACATTAAAGATAAATGCTATCGAAACAAGCAATAAAAAGATCGAACAAAGCATAGAAACACTTGCTGGTAGACAAAGAGCTTGGAAAGCTAAACAAAAACAAGATATTGAGCGTCTTGACAGCGGTATTGAAGAGTTAGAAAAGTTAAACATTAATGCAGAACTTGATTCACATGAAAAATTAACTAACTGGACAGAAACAAACAACCGTTTGACTAGTTTAAACAAAGAAAAAGCAACACTTGAAGCGGCATTAATGCGAGCAACTAAAAGTGTTGACAAAGCGGCACAAGATGTAAAGGATCTTGACGATGCTATTTGTTATACTTGCGGACAAGCGTTACATGCAGATAAAAAAGAAGAAATATCAGTTCGAAAAAACAAAGAACTTACCGATGCAATGGGTTATCAAACAGAAGTTGCTGGAAAATTAGAAAAAACAATGTCATTGCTAAATGATATTGGTGATATCAACGGTCGTCCTACTACTTTTTATGAAACTGCAAAAGAAGCATACGAACATAGAAACAATGTAGATAATCTTAAGAATAGTTTGATAAGTAAAACACAAGAAGAAGATCCTTATCAAGCTCAGATTGATGATTTAACTGATACTGCATTACAAGAAATAAATTGGCAACCAGTTAATGACCTAACTAGTTTGAAAGACCATCAAGAGTTTTTATTAAAACTTTTGACAAACAAAGACTCGTTCATACGTAAAAAGATCATTGATCAAAACTTAGCGTATCTGAACAATAGGCTCACATATTATTTAGACAAACTAGGCTTACCACATCAAGTAGAGTTTCAAAACGATTTGTCAGTTGAGATTACTCAGCTGGGACAAGATCTCGACTTTGATAACTTATCAAGAGGCGAACGTAACAGGCTAATACTAGGCATGAGTTGGGCATTTAGAGATGTTTGGGAATCATTATACCAAGGCGTCAACTTATTGTTCATTGACGAACTTATTGATAGCGGAATGGACACTGCTGGCGTTGAAAGTGCGTTAGCTGTATTGAAAAAGATGGGTAGAGAACGTAGTAAAAATGTTTTTCTTATATCTCACAAGGACGAACTAGTTGGTAGAGTGAATCATGTTATGAAAGTCGTAAAAGAAAATGGCTTTACATCATATGAAAACGATATCGATATTATAGAATGAACAACGACACACATGATAAATTAATGCAGAAGGTTCTTGATTACCTTGCGGCAAGTGAAGACTTTGAACGTTTGCCAAGCGAAAGAAGTAAAAGAAGAGTAAGAAGAGAACTTAGACAACTAATGAGCTTGTGTAAAACAAGACAAGAAGAAGTAAAAGAACGCTATGCTGTTGAGTTAGCTGAGATCCGTGCAAGCGGTAAATGGGCAGACAACAAACGCAAAGCAAAAAGGAATGAAGAATGAAAATTACAGTTGTAGGTGGCGGGTTAGCAGGTGCTTTAACAAGTTGTTTTTTAAAAAAGGAACTACCAGACTCTAAAGTTGAAATGATTCATAGTCCTAAAGTAGGAACCATAGGTGTTGGAGAAAGTATTACTCCTCACTTGCCAGGTATGTTAGGCGGACTAGGTGTTGATGAAAAACGTTTTATGAGAGAAACAAATGCTGTTTTCAAATACGGAAACAACATTGAAGACTTTACAGATACTGCCGAAGGTAGCAAAGATGTACTACGTATGTTCCATTGGAGCAACTGGCATGACAAAGAAACAACTTGGAGTAATGTCACTAGCGTAGGCCCAGACGATTTAAGAACAAGCGATGTTTGGTTAGACGTCTATCGCAGTGGGGCGGCGCCAGACTTGGATGTTTATCATCACAACGCAGAAGGCTATCAGTATCTAAAAGATAAAAAAATGCCGTTTGATGACAATGGAAATTATTTAATTCCTGCTACTGCAACATATGCTTATCACATTGACGCAGAAAAGTGTGCGCCTTGGATTATTGAAAATGTTTGTAAACCTTATGGCATTAAAGAAACTATTGCACACATTGAAACAGTTAATACTGGCGAAGAAGGTATAAAAAATGTTGTACTCGAAGATGGAACAGTAGTAACCAGCGACATTTGGTTAGACTGTACAGGACTTAGCAGATTTTTAATTAGCCATTTAACAACGGAATTTGTTCAAACAAAAGCAAATAGAATGAACAGTGCCTGGGTGTGTCCAATACGTTACGAAGACAAAGATGCCGAATTTGTAAACTATACTAGAAGCATTAGGCAAGACATGGGCTGGCAATTTAAAATTTGCTTGGACGCCCGCATTGGTACTGGATTGATTTTCAGTGACAAATACTTTAGTGACGATGAGGCTCTTGAGTGGTTGAAAAACGAAATTGGTGATAGAAATATTCGCCCTCCAAGATTGCTAAAATGGAAACCGGGAAGATTAAAAACTCCTAATGTAGGAAATTGTTTTGCTGTAGGAATGTCTGCCTCATTTACAGATCCGCTTGAAGCAAATGCTGTTGTTAGTATTATTGCCAGCATCAAACGTATTGCTTGGATGTATCAACGCAACTTGGATAAAGATTATTACAACCGAAAAATGAATAATTACTTCCAAGACATTGCCGATTATACAGCCGTACATTACACTCTTTCCAACAGAGGCGATAATCATTTCTGGAGAGACATGAGACGCATCGGCGAAGAACTCAATCACAAAGATTTGGTCAAACAAAAATATTATGATATAGCAAACTGTATGGACAGTGTTATAGGCTATGTTACTGCGTTTCCAGATGTAAACTGGATAGATATTGCCAACAACTGGATGGACAAAGAAGATTTAGCTGATTGGCCTAAAAAGTCTACACCAGAACAACAAGCAGAATATATTAGAAGAGTACGCAATGAAAAATTATTACACGAAATTCAAGCAAGTAACAACAAAAAAACCATTGACGAATTTCTCAAAATGTATAATAATGTAGAAGAATATGACAAAGGCTTAAAAAATTGGCCAACTGAATACTTTAGTAGAATGTTCGGCGAAGCATACATGAATAGGCACAAAGAAAACTCAAAAAAGGTACAGGCTTAAAGCCTACTAGCATAAACACTTTATGCATTGGACGTACAAAGGTAAAAAAATAAACGAAGTACCAGATGAATACGAAGGCTTTGTATATCTAATAACAAACAAAAAGACAAAACAAAAATACGTAGGCAAAAAGTTAGCAAAATTTAAAACAACCAAGCCACCATTAAAAGGCAAAAAAAACAAACGCAGAGGTCATAAAGAAAGTGACTGGCGTGAATACTGGGGAAGTTCAGATAGACTGAACGAAGATGTAAAAAACTTAGGCGAAAAAAACTTTACTCGTGAAATACTTTACTTCTGCAAAAGCAGAGCTGAAATGAGTTACATTGAAGCACGAGAACAGTTTGATAGGCGAGTCTTAGAGACAGACGAATACTACAACGGAATCATCAATGTTAGAGTTGGTGGATCAAATAAACTACGTCAGGCACTACTAGAACACAAATAGGCTATATAACGAGCTCTAAATCAAATCCAAGATCCAGCCGAGGTAATGCTCGTCGCCGGTGGTGTGGTATGCTCGCGTGAAGAAACATACGATAGGTTTTAAAGGATTGTGGCTC
>Ga0163109_10000274_pt1 | contig 42096 bp, 27 predicted proteins | sample CRUFie1St13metaG_FD_108704 | JGI IMG/M metagenome (GOLD analysis project Ga0163109, IMG submission 108704) | Marine microbial communities from the Costa Rica Dome - CRUD Field 142mm St13 metaG | ecosystem: Environmental > Aquatic > Marine > Oceanic > Photic zone | place: Costa Rica: the Eastern...
AAATGTTCTGTGTTTAATCCACCGTGATCGGGCATCTCTACCATTGCATTCATTTTAAAATGCGGAAGTTCAAAGTGTCCGAACATATAACGACATTTTATTTTATGTATCTGTTTCCATTCGTCACCAACTAACCAAGGGACAAATGCAATCTCGTCTTGTACAAATGTATCTTCTATTAAATCTACGTTTTTAAACAATCCAGCATATGGCAAACTGTTTAAATCTCGCTTTTCACGATAGTATAAATCATGGTTGCCCATAATCATATACACACGTTCAAAGTTTTCACTTAGTTTACGAACGTTTTCTACACTGTAATTGAGTGTGCTTACGTTAACACCAGCACGATGATGGTGCCAATCTCCTAAGAATATACAAGTTTCACAGTCTTCGCTTTGTTGAATAAACCAATCAACAAATTCTGCACAATCGTCATTATGCTGACGACTATTATTTTTATTGCCGAAGTGTAAGTCTGTAAAACAGGCGGCTTTGCTAAAAAATGTCATAGCTATAGAATACTACCTAAGTTATTGATTGTCAACTAGAAGTTTGTACCTGTTTGTTCTTTGCGTTCACGCTCGTTTTGTTCGTCCCATTTAGCACGTTCTTTTGCTTCGTGGTCAAGTTGTCTACTAAATGATGGCATCTGTCCTGCTTCTTGTAATAAGTCATCTCTAATATTTTGATTCCTCTTTTCTAAATTTAGAATTCTAGTAAAACTATTTGTTACTGCCGCTGTGTAATATGCAAATGGATTTTGACTTTTAAGTTCATTGAACTGTAATCCAATTTGCGATAATTGCAATAGTGCATGACTACGCATTTCATCTACATAAGTATATCCTCGCCAGTTTGAGCGCATACTATAACGTTCACATAACTTAATAAACATCTTAGCAAGTTCATTTGATATTTTTCCATGCTGTGTATTAAATTTTCCATTATCAATACCGCCTTCCCAATGACTACGTACTACTTCTTTTGTAGTTTCACCGACTTTTGCAAAGTGCTTGAATGGAGGAAAGTTACATTTAGAATGTAAGTCTGCAACTGTTTTTGGTTTGCTCTTACGCCCTGGTTCCTCTGGAATATGATCAAATGTCATTACTCTGAAAATTAAACTATCTGTATCAATTTCTTCTGGCTCGACTCTACTTTCTGCTTGTTTTGGTTTATCTTTCGATCTACGTGTACCATCATACCATTGTTTGTAAGCACGTTCGTAATTTTCACCACTAAGCTGATGTGCTCTGTTTTCACGAGCTTGTTGTATAATCTCTGGCTTAAAAATATCATTGTAATCTTCTACAATAATATCAAATCTGTTGTATTCTTCATCCATTGAGTAGCAAAATGACATTTTGCTCTTGTGGATTTCTTTTAACATATCTTTATTGTTAAGGTAATTTTGTTTCCTCATTATTATTTTCCTTAGATGTTATTAATAATATAGCAACTTTAACCTAAAATGTCAACCTTTATTAAAGTAGCACTTTAAAAGGCAATAAATAGTAACATAGGAGAATAACTATGAGATATTCACAACTAGTTGAAGCGGATGCAACAGACATTGCTGTATTTTACGGTGGTAGATTTCAACCTATGCATAGTGGACACTTTCAGGTGTATATGGATCTTGTTCGCAAGTTTGGTAGCGACAACGTATTTATTGCTACTACAGTTAGTAAAACTGCAACATCAGATAAAGACCCATTTACATTTGATGAAAAGAAAATGATTGCAAATAAGATGTTTAATATTCCTGCTAACAAAGTTGTAAACACACAACCTTATAAACCAGATGTAAGTTTAACAGGTAAAAATCCAGCGAACACTGCAATTGTACTTGTATTCAGTGAAAAAGATGCAGGGCGTCTTAAGACTGGTGGATATCTCAGAATGTTTAAAGACGAAACACTTGTGACAGGTGATGAAGCAGGTTACATTTATACTGTACCTGTAAAAGATGACGGACGTAGTGCAACAACATTTAGAAATGCAATGCGTATGGAACTTGATGTAAATGAAAAACAGAAAGTATTCAAAGATTTTTTTGGAGCATTCAATCCAGAAGTTTTTGATTTTGTAATGGATAAGTTAAATGGCGATCAGTGATAACAGAGCTAGAATAATAACAGGAAAACCTGACTTATATTGTCAAGGACCTGCAAGTGTATTAAGACCACATAACGGAATGATATTTCCTCTACAACCTGATATTGCATATCAACAAAGTGTAACATACAGTACATATGATTTATCTCATACAAATAATAGTTTTCAGTCTTATAGAAATACACCTAGTGCGGCTATTCAAGTTACTGCACAGTTTGTGCAATCAACACAAGAAGAAATGGCATATATACTAGGAGTAATACATTTTTTACGTAGTGTTACAAAATCATACTATGGGTTAGGAGATTTAAATACTAATCCACAAGCAGGTACACCACCTCCAGTATTAAGATTTAGTGCATTTGGTAGTCAACAGTTTAACAATATTCCTGTTGTAGTTAGTAACTTTGCTACAACATATGATAGTGGAGTTGACTTAGTAGAAATAAACGGACAAAGTGTTCCAGTTATACAAACACTATCGTTGGACTTACAACAACAACACAGTCCTGCAAGACAAAAGAAACAGTTCTCAAAGCATGGATTTTTATCAGGACAGTTATATGGAGATGGATTTATCTAATGGCAACTTATAAAGAAAACAGTAATTATTTCAACACTAGTATAAATCGTAAATTTTTGGATATCTATAATCCACCATTAACTCGTGATTCGCTTAATGCCGAAACAAAGAAAATGAAACTTGAAAACAAATACGACCGTAGACCAGATTTACTAGCGTACGACTTGTATGGTAATAGTAACTTATGGTGGGTAATTGCACATTATAATAGAGAAGTTTTAAAGGATCCACTTAACGATTTTGTTGCTGGTATTACAATTGAAGTTCCAAAAACATTCCGTAATCCTGGGAGTCGTTAATGGCCGAAGATATTATTGACTACATTGCTAGAAAAGAAGGATTTAAATCCGAGCCTTACTGGGATGAAAAGCAGTGGAGTATTGGACATGGTTCATATGCTGGTAGTAGAGATCCTAATAACAAACCAAATATAAGTGTTACAAAAGATAAAGCACGTAGTATGCTTGTAGATCAACTACAACCTTTTAGAGCAAATGTAAATAAGTTTGATTCAAAATATAACTGGACACCAAACGAACGGGATGCACTCTTAAGTTTTGCATATAACATTGGTAGTATAGATCAATTAACAGCAAATGGTACAAGAACCAAAGCTCAGATCGCACAAAAAATGACAGAGTACCATAACGCAAGTGGTTCGTTTAGTCAAGGACTTTTTGATAGACGTAAAGAAGAACAATCACGTTTTCTTGGTAGCAGTGTTCCTGTAGAAAAAGCTATAGAAACTGACTTAGATGCGTTCGGCGGCGCTGGTAAAGACGTAACTGAAGAAACAAAGCCTAATACAAATGAGCAACAATTTATACCTAGAGCTAGAAGTAGAACTAACAATTATTCTCCAAACGCACTAAACAATTTTGATAGCTACACTTATCAATGGACTGTTTACATGGTGCATCCTTTAAAAGCACATCGAGATCCTGAAGAACTTACTGAAAGTAATGACACAGTAATTATAAGTCAACAAGGTGTCGACGACGAAGTAAACATTCAAAGTGTAGTACAAGATTTATTTTTATCTTTTGCAAAAGAAAATAGAAGTGCGGCGGCTAACAACTTTGCAGTAACATTTTTAGAGCCAGGTGGCTTTACAATGTTTAACAGAATAATTTTTGCGGCCCAACAGCTTTCCATAGAAAATCATTTAGATGCTTGCTATATTTTGAAATTAGAATTTTTAGGCTGGAGAGGAGACTCTGCGGCAACTGCACCGTCTCGTCCATTCTTTTACACAACAAGATTAGTTGGATTAACATTTGATTTTAGAGACGGCGCAAGTACTTACTACGGTAACTTTGTTGAAACAAAAGAAGATGCATTTAATAGACTAGAACTTTATCTAAAAAATGATTTAAACATTACTAAATGTACAACGTTTGGTGACTTTTTAAGTAGACTAGAAAAAGGCTTTAATCATCAACTTGAAGAACAACTAGATAAAAATCAACATCAGCTTGAGCGTGATAGATATAAATTTACAACTAAGGCTGGTTGGGCTGGATGGAAGTTTGATCAAGTTATTCCTGACTCGTTAACAAAAACTAGAGGTATTAGTGTTTCAGGAGACGGTGAACTTAGATTTGAATTACCAAAAGGTACTGCACTAAACAGTGCAATAGCACTTGCACTTTTTCAAACTAAAGAATTTAAAAGAGTGCTTACTGCTAAAGGTGATTATATTAAAGAAAATCCAGATGATGGGGAAGCAGATCCAGTTAAGTTAGCTGAACTTACTAAATGGGTTAAGATTTCTCCAAAAGTAAAATACTATATGTATGATGTACTTGCAAAGAAATATGCAAAAGAAATTACATACAGTGCAGATGAAATTATTGCACCTGAGATAGTGCATGATCCTCAGAGTTTCTTAAAATTACATAGATCAAAAGCAACACAAAAAGACAGACTTAAAAATATTTTTGATAACGGATTATTAAAAAAGCGATTTGATTATAACTTTACAGGACTTAATACTGAAGTATTAGATTTAGATATTAAAATTGACAGTGGTTACTATGCTATCCAAGCACTTAATAGTGGAGCATTAAGTCATACATCAGATCTTTTTACAGGTAGTAGTTTTGATGGGCAAAAAGAAACAAGTGCAACTAAAAGACAAAGTTTAAAACTAAGAGAACAAAGAAGAAAACTACAAAATGATCGAGACAGACTTCAAAAAGATATTACCAAATTAGAAAAAGAATCAACTGATTATGAAACAGAAGCGTATGGCGGTAACAGAAGTATTCCTAGTCAACAAGTTAAACTTAATGAAATTGAAGAAGGTATAAAAGAACTAGATAGATTTATCAGAGTAGCAGATAGTGCATATGAACGTGCTAAAGAAAAAATGCGTGAAGGTTATAAACCTGCTAAGAGAATTCCTTCTGCCGCACAACGTTATATTACACAAAGTGATTTATACGAAGGACTACAAAGTAGTTCAGACAACAGAGAAGATTTACCACAGAAATTCGAATATGCACCTATAGATAGTTTGGCAACTGCTGGTCCTGAAAAGAAACACGACGACATCGGTTCTAGTATGCTAGGTGCAATGGAACTAAACTTAAATAGTATTTCAGATCTTCAACAACAACAAATTTTTGTAAGAGGTGATCCGTATTGGCTTGGTGAACAAAATGGCGGAGCCGCATACGAAACAGGCGGCTTGTTTTATTTTTTAAATACAAACTTTCCTACATACCCAGATGAAGATACTGGATTGATTAAAAGTTTAAGTACTAGAAATCAAAGAGGTCAATTTACAATTACAGGATTATACAGAGTGTTACAAGTACAAGGACGTTATCAAGACGGTCAATTTACTATGTTGTTAAAATCTTTTAGAGATACTAATACAAATACTACACTATTATATGAAGATTTACTTAAAGGATATGTAGAATAATGGCAGGTGCAAAAAAATTCACAGGTAGCAATTCAACAGGGTATGAAATACCTGATTTCTTAGATAGACAAAATGTTAAAGGCTTGCGTAAACTTAATGGTGTATTCAATGCTAAAGTAGTAGACTTTGCAGATGAAAGATATCAACAACATATTTGGGTTGAACTTATAGGACACGATTATTTCTCTGATAAAAAAGATATTGAAACTAGACACGAGTATCATAAAATAAGACAATGCAGTCCATTTGGTGGTGTAGTACATGGCGAGAATTATAGTAATAACTATGGTGCAGTGTTTACTCCTCCTTCTCCGGGTACAGAAGTAATTGTTTGTTTTACTGGACAAGAGCAAGAAGGTTATTTACTTGGTGTACTTCCAGACATTAATAGAAATGCTATGGTAGGTGGACATCCTTCAAGTCCTGATCCGGATGATGGAACAGTAGAAACTGCATTTGATCACCATGTATTTGAAAAGCATGACGGTACAAGAAAAAAACACCCTGTCGGACAAGCAATTGCTAAACAAGGATTAGCATTAGATGCTTTTCGTGGTCATGGTAGTAGTGGTGCTAGAAGAGAATCTCCTAGTAGAGTATGTGCTTTTGCTAGTCCAGGTGGTCATGGTTTAGTTCTAGATGATGGAACAGAAGAATATAAAGAAGGTGTAAACTTTGTACCTGATAAAAGTCGTAAAACAGGTGATAATAACTTACTTAGAATAAGAAGTGGCAAAGGCGCACAACTATTATTAAATGATAGTGCTGGTATTGTTTATGTTATTAATCAAGATGGTACAGGATGGATTGAAATTGATGCAAAAGGAAATATTGATGTTTATGGTGAAAGCAATATTAGTATGCATGCCAAAGAATCGATTAATTTTTATGCAGGTGATCAATTTAACGTAGATGCAGATGAAATTAGTATGCGAGCTAGAGGTAGTGGCGGGATTAAACTAGAAGCAACTACTAATCAAATACAACTTTTTGCTCATGAAGATATGAAGTTAACAACTGAAAAAGTAATGCATTTAAAAGCAGGACCTCACATGAAATTAACAGCAGATCTAATTGATCTAAATGGTCCGCCTGCAACTGCCGCAACTCGACCTGACATTGTTGCTCTTACAGTAAATCGTGAAGTGAAAGAAAGTGTTAATAATCGTGTACCAGAACATGAACCATGGGGAGGTCACATCAGTCAATATGATCAGATTGCCGCACAAGCAAAAAGTGATCCTATCGATCCTGATACTAACGATTTTTCATTAAGTAGTTCAGGAGGCGGCAAACGTGGAGGTTACACAGGCGGAAATAGTGCAAGGAGAAATTCACAACAAGATTCGGAAACAAGCCTTGCAAGTCTCTATCCAGATGATGATCCGTATGGTGTTGGACAATTTGGCGAATTTTCTACCCAATCAAATCTTGGTAATTCAAATAGTGTTGCCAATGCACAAAGTAATACACAAGGTATGACAAATCCTCAGGGTTTAGCAATGTTCATAAATATTCCAACAGATGAATTAGTTAATAAGTTAACATCTAGACCAAAAATTAGTAATGGTAATCCTAGAACCCAAAGAGCCTGGGACAGCGATATTTTATAGGAGTCGGCAAAAATTATGATGTCTGAGATTGCAAATGTAAACAAAACTATTTGGGAAGATTTTCCAATGGCTGATGAATCTAGTTATAATACAAACATTGATATTAGTCAAATATATATTAGCGAACAAGGAAAACTTGCCGCACTAAACTTCGGACGGTATATTGGATACGATGGGTTTGGTTATGGTGAGGGTAATGTGAATAGAGGCATTACTGAACAAGAAGCATTTGATACATGGGATCAAGTTTTTAATGCTCAATTACAAGTTTACAGAAGACAGTTGCGAGGGTATAACATAACAGAAATTCCACAGTCCGTATATGATGGTCTTATGCTTTATTTTTGGGCAGTAAACAAAATTCATTTTGTATATTCTAACGAAGGTGTCTACGATATGCAACAATATATTGTTGATAACGATTGGGATACTGTTGCAAGTATGATTATGAGAAGTAACTTTAACAAACAAGAATGTGTAAAAGCCGCAACAATTATAAGACTTGCAGACTATGGTAAAAATAAATCTAGATCTTGGTTCAGAACAAACGGCATTCATGCAATGCGTAATAATAATGAAGCAACATTGTTTACACAAGAAGAATTAAAGCGAGCCCGTTTTGCTTACTATGCAGAAACTAGACAGTTCTTACCGTTTACACCGGAAAGTACTAAACGTAATACAGTTAAAGAATATGAAAATACATTACTAACAAACAAATTTTTATATGATGGAACTACAAATTCATTTACTATTCCTAAAGAACCTAGCATGACACCTGTTGAAAAACTTGAAGTATATGTTAACGGTGATTTAATACAAAATACATTTGATTATGTTCTGTCAGGAACACAATTACTAATTTCAAAAACATTAAATGACCAGGATATCATTAACACTGTTATAAGAATTTGATAGATTATAGTAGCACATAATTTATGGATAAATATTATTATGGCAACATATATCGGATATAGTTCAATTGGACAGTTAGCTGAAAGCAGAATTCTTACAGATAAGGATATTGCAAAGCGTGATTTGATGAATCATTTTTACACCCGTAAAGGTGAACGTGTAGTTAATCCTGAGTTTGGAAGCATCATATGGGATATGATTTTTGAACCAATGGATCTTTACACAGAAAACTTAATTCAAGAAGATGTAGAAAGAATTATTAACAGCGATCCACGTTGGAATCTGTTAAATTCAGTAGTACAAAAACCAGATGATCACAGCATTACAGTTCATACAAATGTTGAGTACGTTGATACAGGAACAGCAGAAGAACTACGTTTAAACTTTTTAGGTGAGATAGAATAATGGCACAAGGCGCAAGACAAAGTAGCTTATTTGCGGCAGAAGATTTTAGTGTAATATACGAAAGCTTCGCACAAGCAAATTTAAAAGCATATGATTTTGATACCATTCGTACAGCAATGGTAGAATACATGAATTTAAACTATCCAGAAAATTTTACAGACTGGATTAGTTCAAGTGAATTTGTAAGTTTAATGGAACTTATGGCATTTCTTGGACACAACTTAGCATTTAGAAATGATTTAAACGCACGTGAAACATTCTTAAGTACAGCAGAACGTAGAGAAAGCGCCTTACGTATTGCAGAATTTTTAGGATACACACCAACACGTAATGTAGTTGCCAATGGATATTTAAAAATAAATGCTATCAAAACAACAGAAGAAATTTTTGATGTAAACGGAAATAGTCTTTCAAATAAATTTGTTCAGTTTAGTGGAACTAGTAGTCCAGACAATTATCAAAACTTTTTGTCAATTATGAATTCAGTGTTACAAAGTAACAGCCAGTTTGGACAACCATTTGCAAAGTTTACAGATAGTAATAATGTACGTAATGAGATTTACAGAACAAATAGTTTAGACAACGATGTAGTTTACGAATTCTCAGGAACAGTAAACGGCGGAAGAGCAACATTCGGAGCTCACAGTGTTTACTATAATCAAGACTTAGGTAAACTAGAAGAAAAAGCTCCTAACCCTTATGGTGTTATTGACTTCTTATATCGCAACGATAACAGTAGTACTGCCAGTAACAAAACTGGATTCTTTATGGGATTCAAACAAGGTAGTTTACAGTTTCAAGACTTTAATGTTGAAAATGGTATTCCAAATATGGTTATTGATATTAATGCAGAAAATGTTGCTAATGAAAATATATGGGTACAAACAATAGACGAAGTTGGTCAAGTAATGAAAAACTGGACCAGAATTGATAGACTATATGGTCTAAGTGCAGTTTATAATAGTTTAGAAAATAAGCAACGTGATATCTATACAGTTAGTAGTCGTGAAAATGACCAAATAAGTATTGTATTTGCAGACGGCGACTTTGGTAATATTCCACGTGGAACAATTCGTGTTTGGTATAGAACAGGTCTAAATTTAACTTATAGACTTGCTCCTAGCGATTTAGGAAACATTGCTATCACATTTGACTACACTGGTTCAGATGGTACAACTTATAGAGCAACATTAGATTGTAGTTTAAAAGATACAGTTAGTAATGCAAGTGCAAGAGAAAGTATCGATAGTATTCGTGCAAATGCAAGTAGATTTTTTGCTTCACAAGATCGAATGGTAACAGCAGAAGATTATAGCATTTATCCACTTACAGTTAGTAACAACATTAGAAAGATTAAAAGTGTTAACCGCATTCATAGCGGACACAGTCGCTTTAGAGACTTTAACGATCCAACTGCAACATACAGTGATGCAACACAGTATTTTGACGACGGATACATGTACACAGACAACTGCACAAGCAGAAAAGTTATTAACTTACCTACAAACTTAAACAGTGAGAGTATTTTTCAAAAACATATTCGACCTATACTTAATAATTCAGAGGTTAAAAACTTTTATTACACAAGACATTATTATGGTCCAACTGGTTTTTATAATAACAATAAACAGTACAGCGACACAACAAGTTATGTAACTTACTTTACATCAGATAACACAGAGACAAATGTCTTTCGTTGGAATATGGTTACTAAAAGTCATAAAACTTGTACAGGTAATATTACATTCAACGGCGTTCCACAGCGTTTAGGAGAAATGGCACAGCATCCGTTACGAAAAGCAGAAATTAATGGATTAATTGAATTTGTTACAGCACCTTTCAAAAAAGGTTATATTAAAAGTGCTACAGTTTTAAATGGTGGTACAGGATATGTTGATGCTCCAGATCTCACAGTAAACGGAGTTGGAACTAACGGCTCGTTAACAGCTAATGTTGCGAACGGTAGTGTTGTAAGTGTTAATATTAACGATAGTGGTATTAATTATAATTCAGCAACTAGTGTTTCTATAAAACCACAAACAACAGGCGGCACTGGTGCAATTATATTACTTGAAATTGCAGATGCAGAAAGTGTATGGACAAGAGTTGTTAGTCTAAGTAGTACTGGCTTAGGAGAAGATGATGCAACAGGTATTCCAACTGGTATAGACGAGCGTGGACGTGGTGCAGTTGTGTTAAGTAAAATTATTCCAAGTGGCGCACGTATTAGACGACTTGTTCCAAGTTGGGAATCAGATTTAGATGATACAGTTAAAGCTGAAGTATTAAGTAAAATTGACAATAAAAATTCATTTGGTTTACGATATGATCCAGCAGGACAAAAATGGATTGTTGTTGATAGTGCAAACTTACCTACATCAGGAATTTCAAATAACGATGTTTCTAATTGGAGTAGGTTAAACGAAGGCAATGATAGTTCAACTGGTATAGACAATAGTTGGTTAGTACGTATTAATTATCAAACTACCGAGTGGGAAGTATTGACTAGAAAAACAAGAATTATATATGGTAGTGATCAAAAAGTTAAATTTGGAAATTTAAACTTTGAAGATACATTTAGTAGTGAAACACTAAAACCAAGCAGAGACAGCGTTACTGTATTAGGTATTAATACTTCTTCAAGTACAAATTATACACCTATTGGAACAGATTATAAATTTAATGCAACAGGATATTTTACATACAACGACGGTTATACAGATCCGTATAAAATAAGAGTAGCATTAGCTGATCCAGACAATGATGGATTCCCAGATGATCCAAGTGCATATAATAATATTATCGGAGACGAAACAACTAAACTTGGAATTAAAACAGTTGACGGATTCAAATATAAAGTATATGATGCTAATGGCACCGAGCAGGTAGTTGGTAGAGCACAACTACATACAAAGTACAGTCGTATTGCAGATCTCGGACAAGTTATTGATCCAAGTATTACAAATATTATAGATACGTTTGTATTACTAGAAAGTTATGACAATGAGTTTAGAGTTTGGGCTAAAAATGATGGACGTACATTTACTAAGCCTAACCCACCAACAGTACACGAATTAAACGATTTATTCTCACGTTTGAATACAAAGAAAACAATCAGTGACCAAGTTATTTACAGACCAGTAAAATATAAAGTATTGTTTGGTGACTTAGCAAGTGAAGAACTACAAGCAACATTTAATGTAACTAAAACAAGTAATTCAACAATGAGTGATACTGAAATTAAACAGCAAGTGGTTAAACTAATAGAAGCATACTTTAATATTAATAACTGGGACTTTGGTGAAACATTTTACTTCACTGAACTTGCCGCATACATTCATAATAGTATGGTAGGACAAGTAAGTCAAGTCACAATTGTACCTATAAACAATTTTGAATCAAACTTATTTGAAATTAGGTCTGATAGTGATGAGCTATTTGTACCAATATTAAATACTTCGAATGTTGCAATAACAAATGAGTTTGTTGCTAATCCAACAAGTATTGCCGCTAATTCCGGAGTAAGCATCGTATGAAGAACTATAAAGCAAATCCAGTTGTTGCACCGTTAATCACAAAACCAGGCGAAAGTAAAGAGTATGTGGGAACACGTAATGTTACTAACTTATTACCTGAGATTTTTAAAACACAAGTAAACAAACGCTTTTTAGATAGTACATTAGAACAATTAATGAGTAGTGGTAGTCTACAAACTATTAATCATTATTTAGGTGAAAAAACTAAAACCAGAATTGTTGATGATTCATATATTGAAGATGGAAGAACTAGTGATCCATATCAATTTACTCCAGGTCTAGTTAACAAAGATACAGATGGTAATGTTTCAAATGCAATTGCATATGATGATTTACTTCATAATATGAACTTTAGCCAAGTACAATTAAATCAAAATAACAGAGTATTTGACGAAAAAGGTTATACACTTGACTTACCAATTAATTATGATATGTATACAAACTATCACAGATACTTTTGGGCAGTAGATGTTGTTCCAGTTATTGACATTATTCCAGCGGCAAGTGATCCAATTACAATTGACGATATTGTAGGTAAGTTTGAATATACAACTCCAACACTTAGTAATGGAAAAACACTAACACTTAAAAACGGTATGCGTATTCGTTTTGAAAGTATTGATATAGAACGTACACATCAAAGTGTAGCAGGTAATAAAGTATTCACAAGTCCTATTAGTAATCCTCTAGAATATAAAGTTTATCTAAATAATTTTAAGCAAACAGAAGGCGTTGACTATAATAAAATAAGTGCAACAGAGTATGAATTTGTTACAGCACCAGCAGTTGGTGATGAAATTGAAATTCATGCATTTTGGGTAAACAGTGGAACATACAGAAAAGAAGAAGTTTATATTGTTGATGGAGTTAAACGACCAGAAGGTATTAAGTTTACAAAACAATTTACTCCAGTAGACGGTGTTGAAAACTACGGTAAACGTGTATGGTTTAACCAAACAATCTATAGCGGTAAGCAACCAACTAAATTTGACGAAGAAGGTGAAAGTTTTGAATTTAAGCCGTTTGATTTACGTGAACTAAAAATACAAACTCGTGAGTATACTTGTGAAGAACGTTGGGCACAAGATCAAAGTGCATGGGCTCGTAGTAACTTATGGATGAGTCAAGACACAATCGAAACTATTTGTGAATTTACTGATGATGATCCTTCATTATATACAATTGAACAGTTACGTGCAACAAGACCTATTATTGAATATAAAGCAAATATTAAAAAGTATGAGTTTGGCACACAACACTTAGAGTTTGTTGATTATATGTTTGATCAACTTGATCCTGCGGTAGACATTGTAGGACAACCGTTCTTTGATTTAGCAAGACATTTGATTACACAAGATTGGGTACACAAAGGTTATAACAAAGGTGATTTAGTTAAAGTAGCTAGAGCAGGAGCAATTACATATTGGGATTGTAAACGTACACATGGCGAAGCATATGATCCTACAATGTTTGAAAACAACAAATACTGGAATCAAGTATACAGTAAAGTTATAGAAGATGACGAATTAGTATTATTCATTAATAGTACTAATGCTACATACAACAATAAAATTTATAGAGCAAGTGGAAATGGTACAAGTTTGTCATTGACACTAGTTTATGATCTAACAGATTATAGTGTTGGTCATAAAGTAATGTGTGTAAACGGATACAATGCTGTCTTTTATGATAGTTATGATGGACTTATCTACAGTGGTAGTGAATGGTATTGGGATGGCACCACTTGGGTTTATGGACAACAAAAAGAACATAGCAGTGCAGGCGCACTATTCCAATTATATGATACAGAGCTAACAGAATTACATGACGCTACAAAATATCCAAACAGTACATTTAAAGGCGACAGAATTTTTGACTACGGCAAAGGTAGCACACGTTATGATGAAAGTTTAGGATTTAATCCACGTTATGTTGATTATGGTAATACACCGGGTTTAAGTTTTGATTTAGAACTAGGTGCAAAACGCTATCATTATAATGTAACAAAAGAAAACAGCGGATATCATCAAACATTTGATACTGGTAATATAGAAGATATTCCAGGTTACTACTTTTATAGAATGCTTGATACTGACAAATATTATAATGGTTGGAAATTACTAAGATCAGGACAGCCTGTTAAACGTCATGCAAGTTTTGTAAGTTCAGGAACAGTTATATGTGAACTAGGAACAACAGATTTAAAAACAGATAATAAGTTTATTATTCGTAAAGACAAAGGCGGTTTTGTTTTTGCAACTACTAGCACACAAAACTCATGTACAAAATTACATGAAGTGTCAGATATTAATCCATTTATGTTTGTTAGCAAAGATAGAACATACAAATTACAAACACAATTTCCTATTAGTGAAATTGAATTTGTGGACTTTGAAGGCTCTGCACTTACTAATGTTTCTATATCAAATATAGACACATACAATGCAGAACTTCAAGTTACTAGTGCTTTTGCAAATACAGTAATTAGATATCGTGAAGTTGGTAATACTTCAAATACAGGATTGATTTATGTTGACACAAATACGATTTTTAGAAACTTAGAAGTTTATGTTAATGGTGTTACTACAACTTCATACACACTAAATGGTAGTTTAGTAACTGTAAATGGAAAAGAAGATGATATAGTTGATGTGTATTGGTGGACAGATAGTGAACTTAACAAACGTGCCGACGGCAACTTCGAACCAGCAGATACACATTTATACAATGCATTCAATGAATGGGCAACAGAAGTTAGTTTCGGTGATTTACAAGAACATTTACGTTTAGGAATGACAAACATTCCTGGATTTACAGGTGACTATTTTGGTGATAACAATTACGAAAACTTACCACATGTACACGATTTTGCAGGCACAATTAGAAAGCAACCTTATAGTACAGCATTATTAAATCAACTTAGTGCAGACGTTGACACTAACATATACAATAGTATTGCATATGCCGCTAACAGTTATAAGAAGTTTAAGTTTCAGTTTTTACAAAAAGTAAAACAACTACACAACACAATTGCAATTGAAACTCCTGTACATGAACTCGTAGATAGCGCACTTGCTAGTATCAACTTAGGTAAAAACGATGACTCTATGTATGCTAATAGTAACATGGCAATGTTTAAAGATTACGAAAGTGTAGATTACACATGGGAATCAGGTCAGACACAAGCATTTACATTACCACAAGTTGTGAATCAATATCATGATGCTAGTAATCATATACAAGCATGGGTTGAAGATAATGATGGTTGGCATAGTTTAGTTAAAGGTGTAGACTATACACTAACTGCAAATAAAATTACAATTACTCGCACTATTGCATATAAAACAGCAAGTAATAGCGCAACATTACATGTTCGCTGGTATGCACAAAATGCAGTAAGTTTTATTCCGCCTAGTGCAGTTAAATTAGGATTAATTAAACCATATACTCCAAGCCTAACAAGCCAAGATATATTTGGACATGATGGAAGTATTGTTGAAAGATTAGGCACTGAAATTATTGATAGATCAGATGCTAACTTTAGAATTGAAGATGCGGCTAGTTGGGATTTAGAATTAAGAATTTACAATAACCTATACAGTGAAATTGATTCTATAATAGATTATAAAGAAATAATGCCTAATGCAAATAGACCTACTACGTATACATGGGACGAATATGTTGCCGCATTAGAGCCAGACTTTAAACGCTTTGCACAAACAGCAGGATTAGAAAGTTTAACAGATCCTACATATTATGATGCTGGAAATAGATTTACATGGAACTATAGTAGCGTAGGTCCAGGCATTGGTGGCTGGAGAGGTTTGTATACTTATTACTTTAACACTTATAGACCAGACACACATCCTTGGGAGATGTTTGGATACAATAAAAAACCAACTTGGTGGGATACTCGTTATAGTTGGAATGCAGGTGCTAAAAGAACTGCACTTATTGAATCATTAAAAACAGGACAGTACAGTGATCCAATTGACTCTCCTAAGTATAATATAAATTATGCTTATACTGCATATGATTGGGATAATAATGTACTTGTTACACCCGGCGGTAACTTAAACAATCCAATTACAGCAGGTGTAGTAACTGCACCAACTACTGTAGCAGCCGCACAAAATTTTGTATTTGGTGACATGGGTAGTGTAGAGTTTGAGTGGATTCAAACATCAGAATTTAAAATTGTACAACAACTTGCACTACTAAGGTTACGCCCATTGTGGATGACAAACAACTTCTTTACAAGTACAAACAAAGAAGTAATTAGAAATATAAACATTCCAGATGATATTATTGTTGATAAAGATGCACTACAGTTAAGTAATTATACAACCGCAATGCTTTCAAATACTTTTTACAACGATAGCATTATTGAAAAAGTAAATGTAAAGTCTAGTAGTGCAGTAACAACTACTCCAGAAATAACTATTTTTGGTAACTATGGTACTGGTGCTACTGCTACAGCAATTGTAGAAAATAATAGTGTTGTAAGTGTTAGCGTCACTAATCCAGGATATGATTATCAAAGTAAACCAGGAATAGTGTTCAGTGACGGTGATATTGTTACTGAAACATTTTTACTTAAAAATGCAAAACGTTATAGTACCGGATTAAACACCGCTGTTGTAGACTTTGCACAGTATAATATAACTAATGCAAGTGTGATTGAAGATCGTTTTTCAAGAGCAAGTATACAGCCTATTATAAAAGCAGGCGGTTTTGTTAATCCTAATAGACAATCGCTTATTTTAGAAAGCAGTCAAGACAAAGGCAAAGTTAATGTTCCTGAAGAGAATATACAAACAATGCTTTATATGAATCAACCAAATCATGAAACATTTATGGGCGGTATTCAGTTTACTAAAAAACAAAACAGTTACGAAATGACTGGGATTGATAAAAATGCAATGTATGCAAATTACTTTGAGCCACTAGATAATAGTAAGAAAATTTATGTTAATCTATCTCAGTTTAGTTTAGTAAGATATGAAAAGTATTCACAAACCCCAACAAGAATTTATTATGGTGAAGTTCTTCCATCATTACAAGATGCATATACATTTATCTTAGGACATAGTGAATATTTACGTGCAGATGGATGGATCACAAATTGGAAAGAAACTGCTGATAATTTTGCACTATGGGCTGAAACTGCTAATGAAGGTGAATCATTTTTATGTATTCCAAGTACAATACGTTACGAAATTGCAGATGGTCCACGTGGCTATTATGATGCTATACTACATCGCTATGACGGTATTAATAATATGTTAGATGAAAACGGAAATCAAGTTCCGGTTAATAATGTTGTTGTTAGCAGACCTCTTAATTCAAGCGAAGATCAAATTACTACTATTGAAGCGAAAACAGCTGATGTGAATATTTTAGGATTACGTTTGTATCGTGTAGAACTAGAACACATTATTGTATTTGACAATGAAACGGATTTTGATGATATAATTTATAAACCAGAAATTGGACAACGTCATAAAAGAATTACATGGCGTGGTGCTAGAACAAAAGACTGGAATGGTAAACTATATACACCAGGTTACTTTGTAAATGATAATACAATTATTGATAACTTTGATACAGTCGCTAACAGTAGTTTAGAATACTTTAACGAATCTACAATTGATCTTAATAACAGTGCAATGGTAGATACCGCAAGATTTAATATTGGTTATAACAAACCGCAATGGAGCGAGTACTTAAACTTAGACGATGATGTTGTGTTTAACTTTACAAAAGGTACCAGAAAATATAGAGGTACTAAGTATGGTTTAAATGCATTTATGAGAAATACAAGTATGCTCGGCGGCATTGCTGATGCAGAGCTATGTGAACTGTGGGCAGTACGTACAGCAGACTACGGTGATGTTAGAAGTAGAGATACTTTAGAATTTGAATTAAACAAAGAAGAATTAAATGCAAGTCCTCAACTTGTTAAATTTCATGCAGATGACTTTCCAGATATTAATATAAATCGTACTATAAACATTGATCCTACTAGTTCTCTTCTAGTTACAGGTACTACAAATTCACCTTTCAGAGCAAGACAATCAAAGTCATTTTATAGACAAAATGTACTTGAAGATATGGATCAATTTGAAAACGATATTGTTACTGCTGGCTTACCTTTGCTAACAGAAACAAACTATAGAACACTTAATAGAGAATTGTTTGCTTCAAGCGACTGGGCAACTACTAGTACTATAACTGAAAGATGGCAAAAAACAGAACAATGGAATAATAGAAAAGCATATAAATTTAACGATGAAGTAATTTATGAAGGTCGTGTTTGGAGAATGAGAGATCCGGATGGGACAAGCGGACTACAACGTCCTAATGATCCTATTGAAGTTGTTGGAACTGTTAGTTTACCTATTATTCCAAGTAGTGGACAAACACTTAGTATTGATGGAACAGTTGTTACTATTCAGCGTACTAGCCAATCAACTACTCTTAATCCAATACAAGTAACAGGATCTGGAAATATAAATCTACAAGGAGTACAACATAACTCTACATTGATAGTTGGACAAAGCTCAGGTATTAATCAAACATTAGTTTTTGATAATACAACATCGTCTATTAATTTCCAAGACGTTACAAAAACAGGTAACATTACAAACTTCTTTATTGATGGTGGTCCTAATAGCGGAAAAGAACTAATAATCGACAGTGTTAGTATTCCTTTTAATGCTACTACTTCGTCCACTGGTAATATAACAATTGAAGATGGTTTTACACAAGCATTTACTAGTACATTTGTAACAAACACTTCTTCAATTAGTGCAATCGTTACAGGTAGAATTAATGCAATTGAAGCATTAAGGTTAGCCGTTATTGCTGACACTGGATTAAGTGGTTGGAATTCAATAGTATCTAGTTACTTTACAAACGATAGCGGACTAGACATTTTATATCTTCAAGGAATTAGCAATGCTAACATTGCTACAGAAATAGACAATCTAATAGCTAACGATATAACACTTATTAACTCTATTACTAATAATACATATGCTAATAATCCTGCATTAATTCCTGCTAGTGTTATTCAAGCGGCACAAACAGCATTAGATCCAGCACCGTTTATTACAAATATTAAAAACTTTGCTGTCAATAGTAGCAGTAATGTATTTGATGCAAATGAAGTTATTGCAACCTCAGGTACAACAGTAGGTAAAAGATACTCAGATGTTGAGATTGTACAAGAAATTAATAACGCAGGTATTCCAGATGTTACTGCTAGTTTATCAAGTAACGGTAACTTATTAATTACTAAAACTACTAGTGACAGATCTCAGCAATTTAGTTTAACAATTACAGCGGCAGGCGCAAATGCAGATGTTGGATTCAATACAACAAATCAAACAATTACAAGTTCAGGTATAACAGTTATTGCCACACCAGACTTAACATTAGCAGAAGTAGTACAACAAATTAACTCAGCTGGCATTGCAAACATTACTGCAACTGCTTTATCTTCTGGACAAGTACAAATAACATCTACAGCAAGTACACTTTATATTGGTCCAGGTAGTGCAAACGCTACTATTGGATTAAATGAAGGAGTCGTTCCTGCTACAGTTACAGTAACAACAACTGACAGAACTAGTGATTTAACAGATACAATTAGCTCAATTAATAATGCAGGTATTGTTGGAATTTCTGCTAGTAACTCAAACAATAGATTAAGAATTGTTAGTACAAACGAAACAATGACAATTGGATCAGGTACAGCAAATAATACATTAGGTATCACAGCACAAGTTTACTTTGCTACACAAACTCAAATTAGTAATGAATTTAATGCAACTGGTAGTGACGGATTACCTACATTTGAACGTGTTGTGCAAGATCCATTTAATATGAATATTTGGGTTGCTGATAATAGTTCGCAAGGTAATATTAATGCAGGATATAATGTTTATCAAGCGATGGAATTTGGTATGCATATTACAAAATGTTGTGCAGGCATTAATGATGCAGATGAAGCACAAATTTCAATAGACTTATCAGATTATCCAACAACACATACAGCATTTCATAATTTATCCATTGGTGATTATGTTCTTATTGCAGGAAGTAATAGTATTCCTAGTATTGACGGTGTACATAAAATAACTAGTATCGATCCTGCAAATGCAAACATTTTTTACATTGATGAATATATAAATGAAAACGGAACAGCTGGAAATGTATATCCTTTACGTAGTGTTAGATTTACAAGTTATGCAGACTTGATTGCGAACTATAATACATTTACAACTGATTCATCACAAACTGGAGAAGCCGCAGTATTTAATTACAATTTTGCTGGCAACAGATTTGATAATGAACCTATATATGCATATGTTGATGACGCAAATTCAAAACCAGCAGTATATCAATGGACAGGAAGTTGGTCATTAACAAGTGGGCACTTTGATGGCGAATGGATTCAAGTAAGAGTACAAGAAGGTCAAGCTCGCAATGACTTAATTGAAAATATCAAAATTTATGATGCTAATAGACGCACTATTATAACAGCATTAGAAGTATACGATCCTGCTAAAGGTATTATACCTGGATTTGTTGATTCAGAAATTAACTTTAAATCTACAGCAGATAGAGCAGTATACAATTATAATAGTTTTAATGGGTATGAAGAAAATGATGATGCTTGGACTGGAAAATGGGTAGGATCTAGATGGTGGGATTTAACAACTAGTATCTATTTAGATTACGAACAAGGACCAGATGAGTATAATCAACAACAATGGGGTAGGTTATTTCCAGGTGCAAGCATTGACATTTACGAATGGGTACGTAGCCCTGTATTACCAGAAGAATATGAAAACCTTGTTGCTAAAGGCGGAAAAATTGACGGACAACGTGCAACAGGCGAAGCATATAGTGTTATTATAAATGGTGAAACAACATACTATTGGACAGAGCAAACATACTTTAATCCTATTAGAAAACAAAGCGAAATAAACTATTTCTTCTGGGTTAAGAATAAGCAATCCGCATCAGGTATTAGAAACTATAATGTACAACAGTTATCGAATATTCTAACTAACTTTGGAGATTTAGATATTAGTTGGGCGGCAACAAGTAATAACGACAAATTACTTTTAGGTAATGTAGCGAAGTGGATCACTGAAGATACAGTTATACAAGTTAACCAACTTTACGATAGCGGATCTTTACCATTGAATGAATGGACACTTATTCCAGAAGGGTGTTGCGAAACTACTATTCCAGAATACTTACACATTAAGTTACGTGATAGTTTAGCAGGTTATAATAACTATCGAGAGAAGTTTACATATAGTGAATGGGACGTAGCTACAGTATACTACAAAGATGATGTTGTAATTGAAAACGGAAAATTTTATATTTGCACAGCCGAAAATACATTACAAAAGTATTCGCTACCATCGGCAAATGCGGCTAGTTCTGCACTTAATAATTGGTCAAGAATTTATAACTATACACTACCTCCAGAAACAGAAGCAACAGACATTGAAATTTGGAGAGGCCAACCTGTACCTGATCTAAGATTACATCCATTTAACAGATATGGACACTTAACAAGACCAGTACAAAGTTTATATAGAGATATTAGTACTGCTAGACAAAACTTTGTAAGTGCGGCAAATGATTATCTTAAAGATATTTGCACAGTAAGTGAAATTACAAATTGGGCAGAATCTTTTTATACCAAGTATACAGAAGGTGAAGTAGAATATGATTTACAACACTATTGGAACTTTGTAGATTGGGTATACAGAGAGTATGATGATTGCGGAGTATTACGTTACGAACATGATGCAAGTATTCGTCCAGACTTTACATTTGATACACTACCACAAATTAAAGATTTAGATCCTAACATTACGCCTGCAGATGTGCCAGACGGAAGCTATGTATATATTAAACATAGCCCACACGAAGATGGTATTAATAGACCAGAAATTTGGTATAAAGAAAACGGTGAGTATTCATTACATTGGAAAAAGCATGGTACTATTGAACTTAGCGATGAACTTTGGATAGAACATAAGTTTGGACACGGATTTGATGCCGCAGGATTTGATATTAGTGGCTATGACAGTGGGGTTGCAAATATTATTAATTTACTATTTGATTTGTTTAGAGACAAAATCTTTATTGGACAATTCAAAGACAAGTATAATAAACTTTGGTTCAGATGCTTATATCAAGCAGTTATTGATGGTACAGCAGATGACTTTGCATTTAAAACAACATATGTTAAGTTAATGGTTGATCATCCACTAATTAAAGATCCTAAAAATTATCAGCATTATAGTACAACAGCAATTGAAAGCTACTTTGCAGATATTAAACCATTCCATACTAAATTGCATACATTAGAACAGCGTCCACATACAACAGATGCAGTATTGTTAGAATTTTCAGATGAATATAAAAGTGAAATAACTATTCAAATGAACGATTATTCTAGACAATGGTGCGGAGATGTGCTATTATCTGGAGGAACATTTACTAATAGCAATGCTGAAGATACTTTTGCACAAGCTGGGTATACACAAGACGAATACTTCAGAGATGATAGTTTTAGTTATGAGTTTACAACACCAGAAGCAGATATAGCAACAATATATTCAGGTAATGTGTTTATACAGCCAGAACATGAATGTATTGGCGAAGAACTAATAGGATTAGATTTATTAGAAAATATTAGAATTAGAGTACAAACAAATGCTTCTGGAAGTACAGAAGATACAAATACACGTAGTTTTCAAATTAACTTGTTCCCATTATATAACATTCAAGAAAGTATTGTTATAGTTGATGCAAATAAAACTACGTTATCAAGTGATATTGATAATAGTGTCACAACTATACCGCTCACTGATGCTACCGCAATCAATGATAATAGTGGTGTAGTTTGGATTGGAAACGAAAGAATTACATACAGTGCAAAAGATGCAAACAATTTATTGTACTGTACAAGAGGCACATTAGGAACTAGTGTTACTGCACATACATCAGGAGATAGTGTAATAGACGCTGGAAGTACTAATTCACTCCCAATACTGGAAAATTTTGCACATAATCAAAACGATTTACGTCCAGCATACAATCAATTAGGAGTAAGTCTTGCCGCAAGCGGTACTGAACCAGATCATGCTTTCATTAGAGATGCAGGTGAAGGAACGATATAAATAGTACATAATGGAAATAAGAAAATGAGTTTATCACAAGTTGAAAAATCCTTAGTAAGCATAGAAGGTCACGTACTGATTCAAGATTTTGACACAGGCGAAGTACTAGCAAAGAGACGCAATGCAATTCACTTTGAAAATATGAGTATTGCAATTGCTAATTTAATGGCTAATGTTTCAGGTGCAAACGGAACACATACTGTTGCGTCAATGTCGTATGGTAACGGCGGAACATTAATAGATGGCACAGGTGCAGTTACATATAAAGCACCTAATACAAATTCTATTACAAGTGGGTTGTATAACGAAACATTTACACAAGCATTAGATAGTACAACTGTAAGCCATACTAACGGTAATGTATATAGTGATGTTGTAATGACAAGCACATTAGATTATAATACTCCAACTGGACAAGATGTTGAGGATACTACAACTGATATGAATAGCGATTACGTATTTGATGAAATTGCTATCTACAGTGCCAACGGTGACATGTTAACACATGTTATTTTCCATCCTGTGCAAAAGAGTGAAAATAGAAAAATACAAGTGGTTTACACATTAAGAATAAGAACAACATACAGCGAAGTATAATAGGAAAAAACGATGCCATATTCAGTTAATCATAGCGATCAAAATAAAACGCCAATTGTAGTTAACGACGGTACAGTAGACACAAGTACTCCAGTCAGACTAATTGGTAAAAATACTACAAGGTTCGGTGAGTTTGTAAATGAAAACTTTTTAAACTTACTAGAAAACTTTGCAAGTGCAAATCCTCCGGTCAATCCAGTTGAAGGAACACTGTGGTACGATAACGCAGATAGTATTTTATACATCTACGATAACGGACAGTGGTATCCAATTGGATTTACAGGTAATACAAGAATTGAAGTAAGAACAATTGTCGATACAAACGGACGTAATCACAAAGTACTTGTACACATTGTAGAAGGTGTTATTAATCATATTACTGTTGGCCCATATGATAACAACGGTACATTAGATACAAGTGCATGGACGCCTGCAAGTACTGAATTTGCAGAAGATGGCACAACTCCGTTAAGCACTTATTTTCCAGTAATGCAAGTTGGTATTAACATGACCAACAGAACAGATTTTAAATTCAGAGGAACAGCAACTACAGCTGAATATGCTGACTTGGCGGAACGCTATGCCGCAGACGAAGTATTAGAAGCTGGTACAGTTGTTAAAATTGGCGGATCAGCTGAAATTATTCCAACTGGTTCGAGAGCAGACACTGACGTATTTGGCATCATCAGTACTGCTCCAGGCTTTGAAATGAATGCAGGCGCAGGTAATAACGATACACATCCGTATGTAGCATTAGCAGGGCGTGTACCTTGTAAAGTGTCTGGAAAAATACTTAAAGGTGATAGGCTAGTAAGTAGTATGGTACATGGACATGCAGAATCTGCATTACCAACAGATGCTTCAGATTATAGAAAAGTACTTGGTAGAGCGTTAGAAGATCATGCAGGCGGCGAAGGCGTAATTGAAGTAGTTGTAGGGGCAAAATAATATGGCACTGGTACCAGTCTTTCCAGGTAACATTGTATACGCCGCAGAATATAACTATGTGGCAGATATCGCAAACTTAATTTTTGGCGATAATTATCCCGGTAGTCTGGTTACTGATACAAACAGAATACTTACTCATAAATGGGGATGGGGTGCTCCTAACATCGACGATCAAGTTCCTGTTGGTGTATTAATTGAAGCTGATAGACTACAATTATTAGTAGAACATACAAATGTTATGCTCGATCACGTTACAGCTAGTGATCATGTAATTGTTTTTAGTGTACCTGCAAACCGCACAGATGTTAAACCTGGATACTTGGTACGTGCTGAAGATTTGAATCTTGTACATGATAAGATGACAAATCTTATTCAACCAAATGATATGCATGCCACTGTTGATCCACTAAATGCAAGTTTAATAACTGCAACAAGTGCAATTTACTCACGTACTGTTCCGTGGTGGCAACAATTGTCCGGTGAACATAAGTTTCAGTGGAGTACATATAATGATGCAAGATATTTCTTTAACGGAGGTGGGCAACTACAACTTGACTTAGAAATGGAAAACGGTTGTACAGCTGGATATTATAACTGGTCAGACATTATTAATGAAGTTGGAACACTTACGTTTACATGGAATAATACATTTCAAAGTGACGGTTATCTTACACCAGGCACAAGCGAAGGCAAAGGTTTTTATCATCTAACTAATCGTTATGGTGATGGAAGTGATCCTGATGGAGTTGCAGATAACGAAGGACTATTATTTACTAGTTCAAATGTAACACAAACTGCTTACATATATAAAAATGGTTCAGCATATGGTTATGCTGGAATGTTTATGGATAACGATCCTGGAACAGGATACTTTAGTGCATATGCAACTGGATATCATTGTTCAACAAGTTACGTTTATTTAGGACCACAACCAAGTGCATATGGGTATACACCAAACTCAATTAGTAACTATGCAGATAGACGTTTTAAGTTATACGGAAAGTGGGCAGATGATGGTAAAGAAGTTCATTTTAAAATTGTATTAGATGATACAAACTTTGGACAAGTTATTGATGGTACATTTACTGTTACTCCTAGATACTTAATGCCAGACATTATTACTATTAATACCAGTGAGTTCGATGTATCTCCGGATCCAACATATGCAGTCATTGACGACTTTAATTCAGCAAATGATTCATAATTTCACTTGACATCTACATACTAAATAAGTTATATTAGTAGTTAATTATAAGGAGAAACTCACTATGGATGAGAGACTCGAGAAAGCCCTCGAATTTGCAAATTACAGGACAACACTGTCAAATCAAAAACGCAATATTAGAACTCGTATGCAAGTACTTCAAACAGTACATCATGATACAGGATCCTTTGTTGCTGATGAAAGAACAATTTCGTTTGTTGATGCATTGTTAAATTCTAAATTACAAACAGCAGTTATCGTTGATACTAAAGACAATCCTGTTGAAATTAAAGATCTTGATGAATTTAAACAAAAACTTTTAAGTGCTTATACAGAAGCCTCCAACGAATATAAGATTCAAATGGATAAAATCAAACGAGCAAGAGATATTAAGAAAATTATGGATTGGTAATGAGTGAAGAAGAAAATGGCATTTGCTTTTTTGCTTATAATAATGACCAATTAGATTATGTGAGATTTGCTCATATTGCTGCCGGTTATGTAAAAGCAAACATGAAAAATAACAAAACATGTCTCATCACTGATGATGGTACATATGAATGGTTAAAACAAAGTGTTGACCAAAAGTGGCACGATATATGTTTTGATCACGTCGTGGTTTCAAATCCTAATCATAGTACTACAAACAATAGAAAACATTTTGATAGTCCGTGGGCTGAATTTAGTGCTCCTTTTAAAAATAGTAACAAACACGATATTTTTACACTTAGTCCTTTTGAAAAAACAATACTATTTGATACAGATTACATTGTAAAAAACAATTTTTATGATTACATATTTGAAACCCAACATAGTTTAGCGATGCATCGAACCGCTACATATCTAGAACATCAACCTCCTTATATGAATGAAATTACTCTAGCTGACGGCGGTATACATCATTGGTGGAGTACAGTTGTATACTTTGATAAAGCACAATATGAAGCTGAAATATTTTTTAATATTTGGAGTCATGTAAAAGATAATTGGGAATACTATGGTTTATTATATCAGTTCCCTAAAGGTCTTTTCAGAACAGATTTTTGTGTAAGTATTGCCGCACATTTATTAAACGGTTACAATGACGGAGAATTTGTTCATGACTTTATGAGTATACCTATGCGTAACATGGATCAAAAAGATGATGTTATTAAAATTAATAGTTTAAATGACTGGACATTGTTAAGCCATAATAGACAAGAGCAATGGAAAAATATACTGAGTCGTAATCAAGATTTTAATTTACATGTAATGAACAAACGTTCTTTAGATAGACATTCTAAAGAATTAATTGACCTATTACAGGAGAGACTAAATGTCTAGAGGCTTTATAACAATTGGTATTGATACAGATACAGACAAAGTTAAAAACAATTATGTACTAGCATTAAGTCTGAAAGCATGTGATCCAACAGCAGAAATATGTATAGTAGTAGAAAAAAGCCAAAGCGATGCTATTGCTAAAAAATATGGAAGTGCATTTGATTATATAGTTGAGTTGCCATTCGGAAACACAGGATATGCAGATGGATTTCACGGCAGTAATATTTGGCAAATTTTACACTGCACACCATTTGAAGAAACCATTTATCTAGATTATGATACATTTTTATTAGATGTTGATATACCTTTGTTGTGGGATAAGTTTAAAAATTATGATATTGCAATGCCTGTAAGTGCTAGAACTTATCGTAATCATATTATAAACAAAATGCACATGTTTGAAACAGAGATAGCCTATCAACTTCCTACATTTCATAATGAGTTAATTTATTTTAAAACTGGAAGTAAACTTGCTGTTGAATGGTTTAAATTAGCAGATCCGATTTTTCAAAATTGGAGAGAATCGTACAATGTATTTTTTAAAGAAAAAAAGCCGCAAACTTTTAACAAAAATATTTTGTGTAATTTAGTAACAGGAAATCTAGATTGCTATCAAGAAGTAGGTATCTTTCTAAACAACTACTATGATTTACATACAAAAGGGCAATACTTCTGGAATGAAGATGTTCCTGTAGAATTAACTGAACTATTAAATACTTGGTACAGTAGTAAATACGGTATGTTTATTGAAAACAGTTTAATTAATAGCGGTATTATACATTTCAGAGACGAAAATCTGATAACTGAAGAAATTAGAAATGACTTTAAATCAATTGTTGACTACAAAGAAGCCACCAGCCAAACAACGTAACTTTTATGTATATTTTGATGAGTGGACTGGAGGAATTACAAACTTAACAAATAAACAGCGTTTGAATTCAAATGATCCGTTTTTAATTACTAGCGATCCAGTCGCTGGAGAAATTATGCTAGGCATTAGAAATATTAAAAAATACGTTGTTGCAGATTTAGTAGATGGATACAAATTAGTTCTTAAAGATGATTACCTCAGACTTAAAAAAGCAGAAGACTATCTAAGTAAAGTACCACAAGTTAATTTTTCAGTTAATAGAGACGTTAATATTATTATGTACTTAAATTCGTATAAGTTAGAAGTTAATATTAGTCACGATCTTATGTATAAATTAACTGGAAAAATTTATGCTGAAAACGTAAACTTTCAAAAGCATGGCGAAACTTATGATAAAATTACGTTTTACATTGTAGAGAAAAACAATCCAATCCATTTGTTAGAAACAATTGAAATTGATCCTGTTGAGCTACTTGAAAAAGGTTACATAATGTTTGACCTGAGTAGTTTACAAACTGTAATTGCACTTAAAAATGTAGACATACTTACTAGACGAATGTTTAAATCCTACGGTCTAAAGATAAAACAAACTTATGTAGCTTTAGATTATGGGTTAAATAGAAAGAGAAACAAAAGAACGCATAACAAAATTTTGCCAGAGACTATCGAAGAGTATACTGCATTTTCAATTACACCAATTGATGCAGGCTGGATAATTAAAAGTAACTTTAAGGATCCACATGAACATAGAATATATAAGGATGTTAGGGTTTATATTACAGACGAAAACCCTAATGTTTTATTAGACGAAATTGTTTTACCTTATGATAGGATAGGTAATGAACAACAGTTTATTGCTTATACCGATGTTGATAGCAAAAAATGCAAATTGTTAATTGGAGAAGAAGGAATGAACATAACATTCAAATTTGAGGAGATGGTAAATGTCTAATATGGTTAGCATAAATGATTTTGATATAGTTTATATCAGTTATGATGAACCAAATGCAGATGAAAATTATGCAGATCTCCTTGAAAAATGTCCTTGGGCTAAACGTAGTCATGGAGTGTGGGGTAGTGATGCCGCACATAAAGCCGCCGCCGCATTAAGTGAAACTGATCGTTTCATTACAGTAGACGCTGATAATATTGTCAATGACGACTTCTTTAATATTGAACTTGATATGAACCGAATCGGTCCTACTCACGTTATTAGTTTTGCCGCAAAAAATATAGTAAACGGTTTAGTATATGGCAATGGCGGAATTAAAATGTGGCCCGTAGATGTTGTAAACAAAATGCGTACACATGAAGCCGCACCTGAGAGCGATAAAAGAGCGCAAGTAGACTTTTGTTGGAATATTCATTATGTACAAATGAACAATTGGTATAGTTGGGTACATAATAATGGTAGTCCTCTACAAGCGTGGAGAGCAGGTTTTCGTGAAGGTGTTAAGATGGGTTTAGAAAACGGTGACATTGTACCACCTGAACAAATAAAAAACGTCTTCCATGAGAACTACAGACGTCTTATGGTATGGATGACAATCGGTGAAGATACACCCAATGGGCTTTGGGCTATATACGGAGCAAGACTCGGAGCATACATGACAAACATTACACGTCATGAATGGGATTGGAGAAATGTACGTGACTTTGATTGGTTGACCAAGTATTTTAATACTGAACTTTTACCGGAGTTTGAAGATGGAACAGAAATGTGTCCACGTACAGGTACAACTTGGAATAAAGAAAAACTTAAAGAACGTACAATAGAACTTGGTAGTGAACTCAGAGGAAAATTAGATCTAGAAATAGCAGATGTTGGTAAAGAAGGATCTCGTTTTTGGAAAACTGTGTATCGAAACCCAGCAAGACTAGGACCTCAAATTAGAGAAGATCAAGTGATAGAGACTATCGAGGATTAACCAATGGCTCTCGGTGAACAAGGTTTTTACAATATATTAGATCATCATCATTCTGCCGCCAAGGACTGGGTTGTAGTAAATTGGAACTTGGGCAACATGTGTAATTACAGTTGTAGCTATTGTCCAAGTATTCTTAATGACGGATCTTTTGGTTGGAACGACTTTGATATTATAAAATCATTTATTGATAGTGTAGTTGAACATTATTCTCCACGTAAAGTATATTTTGAATTTACTGGCGGGGAAGTAACACTATGGCGTGACTTTATTAAATGTGTAGAGTACATTAAAAGTATAGATCATGACATTGGATTTATTAGTAACGGTAGTAGAACATTAAGATGGTGGGAAAAGAACAAAGACTTATTTGACCATGTATGTTTAAGTTTTCATCCCGAACATGCAAAAGCAGACCACTTCTTTGAAGTTGTAAAAATTATGAGTAAATGTTGTAGGACTCACGTAAATGTTATGGGTCATACAGATATAGAAAAATTTAAACTTGGTATTGAACTTAGCGAAAAATTATGTCAAGAAGTTGAAAATATAAGCATGGCATTTCAGCCCTTAGTTGTCGACTTTGGCGAAGAAAGATTCCCATATACAAACGAACAACAAACAATATTTGATGATCAGTATGTACTCTTCGGTAGTAAAGTAAAACATACTCGTGAATTTAAAATCTATCGTGGAAGTATGGATATGATAGATTCAATCAATGAACTACAAGCAAATAGTAGCGCACATCGCTTTATTGCTGATAATAGTAATAATTGGAAAGGTTGGGATTGCTGGGCAGGAGTTGAACAGATTATTGTAGACTTCGATGGTAGTGTATGGAGAGGTTGGTGTCGTGTAGGAGGTATGCTTGGAAAAATGCAATATCCAAACGATGTACGTTTTCCTGATGTACCAGTCAGATGCAATAAAAGTTATTGTCATTGTAATTTTGATATTATGTGTAAAAAAGTTTTACCTGAACATAGATATGTTGTTGAGGAAGATGAATGACACTTGTAAGTAATCCAGATGTACCATTGGACAACAAACAACTTCGTGTATATAGTAGTACAGGCGAATACACAAGAGTAAGTGTAGACGAAGCAATTGCTAGGGGATTGAATAGTTGGAAAGGCTGGAAATGTAGTGCTGGTGTCAGAGGACTTTATATTGACTATGACGGAAACATATGGGCCGCAAACTGTGCTAGTGCAGATCGTAATAGTACTGCACATTTTGATATGGTCGTAGAAGAATGGAGACAGGAAAGAGAACGTATTTTTGGACCTTATCCTCATGTAAACTGGTATAATGAAAACACAGAAGGTGGTTGGCCTTTACCTAAAGAAGGTTGGGAAACTTGTGAACAACATGTAAAGTTACAAGAAGAACTAAAAAAAGCTGAAGCAAAGTTTTTTGCTAATCTCGGTAAAAACATGAACAGCGAAGTTAAAAAATATAATACAACAGCTAGTGCTTGGAAGTGGGAAAGCACACTCGATGACACCAAAAACAATTGGGGTCTTATGGGTAACATTAGGGAAGGACTTGATATTCCCGAAGATTACTTAACTTGTCCTTACAATAGTTGTGGTTGCGGTGCTGATGTAATTCTGAGCAAATATAAAAATGAAAAACATAAGTTTTTATTAGATGTAACGCATAACGGCACCAAAGGAACAATGCGTACAGCTATGTATAGAGATGAATTGAATACAAATAATCTAGTCGGTGCAGAAATGAATTTTGATATTCCATATCAAATATTATGGGATATAGGTCGTCGATGTAACTATAATTGTACTTACTGTTGGCCCGCTGTACATAGTAATACTGAAAAGTTTCCTAGTATAGAAACAGTTATCACTACAATAGATATGATGATTGATAACTGGAGTAACGGAGAAACTATACGTTGGAACTTTGGAGGCGGCGAACCGACTATGCATCCACAATTCTTAGATATTATTAAACATTTGAAGTCACGTAACCAATGGGTGCTTGTAACTACAAACGGAAGTCGTAGTACTAAGTTTTGGACAGAAGCAAGTAAATACATCAACAGTGTAAACATGAGCGCACACTTTGCTAGTATGGACTTATACAGAGGCAATGAACAACGCTTTATTGATAATTGTAAAATTATTATGGATCATCATGATAAAGTAGATGACGACAATTGGCTAGAGATTAAACTAATGACCCCATCAGGATTATTAGAACGAGCGCAAAAGTTTAGAGATAGAATATTAGAAATTGAAACTTGGCATCGACCTGGAGCAAATGGTAGACAAAAAGGTAGTTTAAGTCTTGTTCCTATTAGGGATATAGAAGATAGTAAGAGTTTAATAGACTATAGCGATAATGAGATAGAATTTTTTAAACAGCAATGAACAATATTAAAGCCAAAATTAAAAAAGCAGATCCTGTTTTAATTTTATATCCTGCAGGCTTAGGTGGTGAACATATTGCTCACACATTAACTACATGCAACGATGATTTTGAAAAAACTGCAATGTTGTATAATGAAAAAGTAAATCAATTTCATACTGTTTGTGTGTTTAAGTATAGTAGTGAAATATCAGACATAAATGATGTAAGCACAGCAATTGATATACAATACAAAGGTGAGTTTCCGAACACTAGTAAACGTATTGTTCTTAAAGATCATACTACAGAACTTTCATTTGAATTTTATAAAAAACATTTTCCTAATATAACAATACTATGTTTAATAGCAGAAGATACCGATAGTATTAATTATTTTGCTGAACTTACATTTAAAAAACTTGCAAAAAAGATAACAAGTCCTATTGACGAATGGTATGTAAAAAATGAAATAAGCCAAGATTGCACTCCAGAAGAAGCTGTTCATGTAATTAACCAAGTCAATAAATTTAGATGGGTTTGGAGACATGAAGCCCATATTTTAATAAATCATATGAGATCAAGAAACTCTCAAATAGATTTAGAACATTCAAATGACTTAACAAAAAGCATTTCTAACCATAAACATGACATAATAAATACCAATAGAAAAATAGATTCGTATAAAGATTTTTTTACTAATTTCCATTTCATCTCAGTTGATGATTTAGCACTAACCGACGATAGTGAAACTGTATGGCGAGAAATCAATAAACATGTTGGTTCAATTGATGTTGTGAAAGCAAAACAATTGACCAATGAATGGATCCGAAAGAACAACAAGTTAAGTTTATTATGAGTGAAATAGAACTAACAAACGAAGAAATTAATCAAGACAATAAATTTGATTTGTCTATTTGGAGAAGTATGGACCAACGTATCGAAATGGTACAGGATCCTGATTGTCCAGTAGAAGTTATTGAAGTAGTAATAGAACACGATGAAGATCAGCAAGTTGTACTAGGAACATTACTAAGTCGCCATATGAATGACGAAAGATTACAACTTATAAGTGATAAGCACGGTTATACTATAAAAGAATTAAAAGATAAACGTAAAGCTATGATTGCATTAAAAGACGATGCAAGAACTAAAGTGTTTTGCGGAGTACCTTGGAATCATGTTAGTACTAATGCAAATGGTAGTATCAGAATGTGTTGTCAAATGATTAACAGTGACGGATTTGAAGGTGAAGAAGCATTTGGCACAGTGTTTAAAGATGATGGTAATGTTCTTACTACTATGGATGATCTAAGTCAACACAGAAATGCAAAGCAGTGGAAACGTCTTAGAAAAGAAATGATGCAAGGTATAAAAAGTCCTATTTGTAAACTATGTTGGGATGAAGAAGATAATGGCATTGGTAGCAGACGTCAGTGGACAAATGATATTTTTAATGATTTATTTGAACGAGCTGTAATTAATACTAGTGATGATGGCACTATTCATCATAAAGACTTTCCTATTGAACATTGGGATCTTAGATTTGGAAATAAATGTAACTTAGCTTGTCGTAGCTGTGGCCCAGGTGATAGTGACCTTTGGTATAAAGACTTTGTAGCAATGAATGAAAGAGATACATTTCATACTAGAGGTGTTGGGGAAGTTAAAATTGACATAGACGACAAAGGAAAAGCTTCTATTAAAGATAGTCCGTTTGAATGGTTTAATAAAGGTGATTTGTTGTCAACAGTACAAAAAAGTTTACATGAGATTAAACGATTTTACTTCACAGGCGGCGAGCCTACTGTTAATTTAACACACAGAAAGCTATTACAATATGCTATTGATAATAATTATGCTAAGAACATTACATTAGATTATAATACTAATATGGCAGGTGTACCTAAGGCTATTTTTGAACAATGGAAACACTTTAAACAAGTTAATTTAGGCATGAGTATCGACGGTATATATGAACACTTTGAATATATTAGATATCCTGGTAAATGGCCTACTGCTCATAGAAATATGTTAAGAGTAGACAAAGAAGAAGGATTTGAAAACTGTAGTGCTAATATTACAATGACTGTTAGCATAATGAATATACTTCATGTTTTAGATATGCAATGGTGGATGAAAGAACAAGGTTGGGATCGTATTAACGAAAATATTATTATTCATAACTTGTATGGTCCAAGGCATTTAAATACGCAAAATATGCCTACCGCTATGAAAACATATGTTACTGACAGATATAATAAGTTTTTTAAAGACATTAAAAAACAATGGCCAGATGATCTTGCTTGGTCTCGATTAGTAGAAAAACGTTTTCAAAGTATATTACAACATATGAATGGATCTGAAGGCGATCCAGCAGATTGGAAAAACTGGTTTGTACAAGGACAAAAATTAGATGGCATTCGTAACGAAAATTGGAAAGAAAGTTTACCTGAAATACAGCAGATGATTACATTCTGTCAGGGTCGAGAAGGGAGAAAGCGTGATGTCAAATTGGTCTCAGCAAATAAAAGAAAATAAACATTTTTGCATACTACCTTTCACTCATATGCACTTAGGAACAGATAATGTAGCAAAGGTATGTTGTGTCTCTGATTGGAATGATAATATAACAACTGATCTTACTGGAAAAACATTCGAAGAAATTTGGCACAGTCCTAATTATCAAAAAGTAAGACAAGATATGCTAGATGGCAAGCGTGTTAATGCATGTAATCTATGTTACAAAACAGACGAAGAAGGAGGCGGCAGTGACAGATTTACACATAATCATTACTTCAGACCTCCATCAGACGATTGGGATATTTCTGTTGAGAATGGAAATACATTAGGAAGACCATTATGGCTAGACTTACGTCCTGGAAGATTTTGTAATCTTGGATGTAGGATGTGTTTTGTTGCAGTTAGTAGTACGTTTGCAGATGAACACAAAAAGCATCCAGAATTAGAAGCAGTAACAGGAGAGAGTTGGTTTGACTTACCTGAATGGATTGATAATCCTTCTATGTATGAAAGTTTACAAGCACTTGTACCACATGTTACTACTATCAAACTTGCAGGAGGTGAACCTTTGTTTATGCCTGGAGTAATTAAATTTCTAAGATGGTGTGTTGAAAGTGGCAATACACACTTACGTTTAGATATTACAACAAACGGTACTAGAGGAAAAGGTAAAGTAATTAATTGGTTAGAAAAGTTTGATTCAGTCGATATTCAATATAGTATTGATGGCATAGGATACACAAACGATTATATTAGACATCCAAGTAAATGGAGTGTAATCGAATCTAATTATCAAATGTATAGAGAAATTCCTACAGTAAACATGTTAAATATACTAAGCACAGTGCAAGCCTATAATATTTTTAATTTGCCTAATATTATTGACTTTTGGAAAGAACATACATCACATATGTTAGTTTTTAATTTTGTTAATTGGCCGACTGATATGAGTATAGAAATAATTCCATATGAAGATAGATTAGAAGTAGCAGATCAAATTGAAGAACGTATAAAAGACCTACCAGAACATAGAAAAAAACAGGGTAGAATGGATGCAACTCTTTTCAAGCTAAGATCTAAATTTGATAACCTAGATGAGCGTAGACTTAAATGGGCTGAAAGAACAGTTATGTATGATAAAATACGTAATCAAGATGTAGGCTTAGTACATCCTAAATTAGCAGAGTATAGGGACGAATGGCTAAAGATAAAGATATAGTCTTTGAAAGTGAAGATAGAGATGAAATTATTAAAAAACTTATTGAGCAAGATCGAATTGATCATGCAGAAAGTCATCTCGGCGACACACAAAGAATACCTGTACAACCAAAAATACACCCTAGAGGCTACAACTATTATACAGAACTAAATCCTTATGAAGGAGAAGATGGCATAACAATGGTCATTGCGCCTGCGTGGGGTATTATTTTCCCTCCATATAACATTGCAAGACTCAGTGGATTGTTACGACATTATGGGTATAGAGTTACAGTACACGACTTAAACATTGAATGCTATCATTATTGCAAAGAAAATCATGACAAAGATTTTTGGGAAAGTAGATATTACTTTGCTTGGGAGCGTCCTGTATATGATGATGAAGTTTTTCCTATTATAAAACCTAAACTAGATGAAAGTATAGAAAAGATATTAGAAGAAGGTGATGATATAGTTGGATTTAGTGTATATCTAACTAACTTATTAAGCACTATGTATATGATTGAACAAATTAAAAAACGTAGTCCAAGTACTAAGATTGTAGTAGGCGGCCCTGAAGCGTTCAATGATTGGTTTGAAGATTTAATTTACAATACACTTAAATTCAAGTCTGGCGTTATTGACTTTCGTATTACTGGAGAAGGCGAGCAAGAATTGTTAACACTATTGGAAAACTATAAAGAGCTTCCAATGAGTAAAGATATGATTACATTCGGTGGCTTTCAAAGTAAACTAGATCTAAATCAGTTACCCTTTCCTGATTATAGTGATTATGATTTAAACTTATACCAACACCCTGAAGGAGCGAGTATCGAAACTAGTCGAGGATGTGTTGCTAAGTGTAGTTTCTGTGCAGAAACTTGGTTTTGGAAATATAGATTCAGAACAAGTGATCGTGTTATTGAAGAAATGCAACATCAAATTGATACATATGGTACTCGTAGATTTTGGTTTGTAGATAGTCTTGCTAACGGTGCATTTAAAGAATTTAAAAATCTAGTAAACATGATAGTAGATAGAAAACTAGATATTAGATGGAATAGCTATGCTCGTTGTGATGGACGAATGGATTTAGAATTATTTCAAAAGATAGCTGATAGTGGTTGTATGAGTCTTAGCTTTGGAGTTGAAAGTGGAAGCGAACAAGTCTTAGACGACATGAAGAAAAAAGTTAAAGTATGGGAAATTGAAAACAACTTACGTGATGGTGCTACTGTTGGGATGAAGAATCATGTTAACTGGGTTGTAGGTTTTCCTACTGAAGGTCCTGCAGAATTTTTACATAGTTTACATGTGTTGTATAATACAAGAAAATGGATGTTTGCAATTAGTCCAGGGATGACTTGCGGTGATGCACCATTTAGTGATTTAAATGTAAACTGGCAAGAATATAAATTACAATGGAATGAAAAGCCTTGGGATAATACATTTATGAGTAATTGGTATACAGAAAATTATGCCAATACTATTTTACATCGATTTATAAGATTAAAATTTATGCAAGTATGGTTATACCTTGCTAATAACATCTCAGACGGTACAGTAAAAAATGCACAGTTTAGACCTGGACTAACAAAGTTTTTTGACTTTAAAAAATTAACAGATAACAGTATTGTAGATTACATTCCACAAGAACAAGGACAAAACTTTGATTATTTTACTGGCGATACAGATCAATCACAATTTAGTGCAAGTTTAGCAAACGAGTATTTGCCGTTTGCTTGGATGTTATATAAAACTTATGGTGCATTTGAATTAAATTTGCGTCATGATTTGGATGAAGATCTAGCGGAGTTTGGCGGATTTATTGTGAGTCCATATTGGGGAACTGTTTACTTACGTGTAGATAAAAATGAACAACTTACATTTAAAGTAAATCATAGATTCGAACATAGAACAACTAGAGAAGATCCCAGAGTAGAGAACGAAGAAATTCCAAGACAGGATATGAGTTTTGACTGGAAAGAATATAAGATAGAATGTGATGTAAATAATTTTAATGGAGTTGTGTTAAATGAATCTGAGTTATGAATTACCAAAAAAAATATTCTGTACATTTGCTAATGATAGTATTGCAGAAATTGAACTAATACAAAATGAAGCAGTTGCTATATGGTGGCGTAGTTACGTACAAAATAATTTTATGGGTACATATACTCAGAGTCATGATCCGGAACTTAAAGGTGACCCTAAGTTTAAAGAAGATCCTGTCTCGGTGTCAATGATAAATCAACATATAGATAAAGTAGAAGAAATAACTGATACTGATTGGGGCATTAGAGCATATGATGGAATGGATCATTCTATAACTAATTCTATACATAGAATGTTTACTACTAGTACAGCAACATATCAAAAAACACATTTAGTACCAGACTCTACTAGAAACTTCATAATAGATAAAAAACAAAACGAATTTATAGATCACCATACAGCAACAACTCGAGTATATAAAGATTCCTATAATCATGAAATAACACACTTCAGCGAAAATAGAAGAAGTGAACTACAGGAAAGTTTACAGAGTATTAACAGTTGGATACATATATATGAAGCAAATCGACAATATAGCAATCGTTCAGTTACTGATAAGATTACTAACACGATTGTAGTTGATATAGATTTAAAAAATGTAGACGGTAGTTATATATGGGCACATAAATATGAAGAAATAGCACAGCCCGAACTGTCAGTTGACTTGATGCATCTTGTACATACTAAGCCTGGAGCTAATGTTTACGCCAATAAAAAAATAATGGGCAAAGATTATTTTACTACATATTTTGATTATGACAATCCGTTAGAATGGGACGTAACTAATGTACAAGTTCTTGACGGAAGTTTTCAAATTGATTATGAAGATACGTATGAAAATAGAATAGAAAGCCAAGACTGGAAAGATTGGGTTGCCGAATATAAATTAAATAGTAAAAGTACATACAGTAACTTACAACTCGGAACAGTAACTAACAATTGGTGCAATGAGTTAAAGCAATATGCATATAGTAATTCGACGGACAAAAGACCAAAAGACATAACTAAAGATCCATCAACTGTTACTAAAGTTAGTGAAGTAAATCACATTGAACCAGACTGGCAATTAAAGGATATAAGGATAGAGTAATATGGAAAGAATTAAAAAAGATGAATATTTAGACAAGTATATAAAATCAGACTATTACAAAGATACTAGTTTCGAAAGTCAGATACATGAAAATTGGTTAAGCAATGAAGAATTAGATGCGTTTGAAGAGGCATCTAAGTCAGATAATATATATTATGTACATGATACTAGTATGAGTCCAGTAGCAAAACGACTTGGTCTTGAACCAAATGATGACAACAATGAATACACAACAGCTAATTATTATATATTCAATGATTTTTATACTCGACCACATTGGGAACATTTAGTAGATATTATACAACCTAAATTAGAAGCAACGTTTGGTAATGATATTATAGCCAGTCACATACATGTTTTAGATAGCCGGTTTCCATACGGTTTACACAACGATGCTGAACAAGAAAATATGAAACTTGCTCCAAATCCAGCTTGGACATTAATTGTTCCATTTGATGATTATCCTAGTAAGACATATGTATTCAATGAAAGAAGCGGATACAAAGATCCTTGGTCTTGGATTAATAATAATGAAATACCAGCAAACGATTATTGTATTGATAAAGAAACATTTGCAAAAGATTTTGATCCATTTACTGATTATGAATTAATGAAATTTTTGTCAGTACAATGTACTTTCCCTTGGAAGCGGGGTAGCTGTTTTGCCGCTGATAGATTTAATTATCATTGCAGTGATAATTTTTATAATCATGGCATTAAAAGTAAAAAAGCAATTATTATGTGGACTAGTAGAAAAGATTAAATCTTGACATTGGTTGATTAATCTGTTATAATTTAGTTACTATTAGGAGTATTCTTATCACATGATTACATGGGGCTGGACAGGCATGGTTCGTGATGCAAGTCTCGCAGTTTTTAGTAGTGACGGCTTAGAGTTTGCCGCACTTAGTGAACGTTATAGTTTTAAAAAGAACGATAAACATCTACATAAAGACTTGATTGCAGACGCATTAAATTACGGTAAGCCTAATAAAATTTATTTTTATGAACGTCCGAATCTTAAAAAGACAAGACAACTATGGGCAAGACAGTATACACTACTGTGGAAAGAATCACCTACAACATATATACGTAAATTCTATAAAGATGCACCACGTTGTACTACAACTAGTCATCATTTAAGTCATGCGGCGTTTGGTTATTACACAAACAATTTTGATTATTCCAATGCCGCAGTGCTTGTAATAGATAGCGTTGGTGAGTGGGAAACTATTAGTATATGGGAAGGTAAAGGTACTAAACTTAAAAAACTATGGAGCCAGTGTTATCCGAATAGTATAGGCATATGGTATAGTGCTATGACACAGCGTATAGGTCTAACGCCACAAGAGCAAGAACATGAACTTATGAACATGGCAAAAATAGGCGATCCAGACAAGTATTACAAACTAATAAAAACAGACTTTATTAAAAAAATGCCATCACTAAGTGATCCACGTGTATTATTCAAACGTAATTTTCACAGAGGATGTAGAGACTGGCGTACCGATTTGAATACTGTACAAGATTATGCTGATATTGCTGCCGCAACTCAACGTATATACGAAGAAATATTGGATGCACTTTTATCTATAACAGCAGACAAAACATTTACAACTAACATAGTTCTTGTAGGAAGTTGTATTCTTGATTGTGTAGCGAATGAAAGAGCGTCTAAGTATTTTGACAAAGTTTGGATCCCACCCCATCCCGGAGATGCAGGAAGTGCAATAGGTTGTGTATTAGCACATCGGCGTCAATTTTGTTTAATAAATAACTACATATTTAATTAATAGGATTAAAATGATAGAATCAATTGCAATATTGTTCGCAGGTATACTATATGGATTAATAATAGGAATAATTCCTAGTGCAGGAGCAAGCACAGGACTAATTGCACTATTTGGATTTATTAGTTACTTTGCATATGACCCTTATTTAGGTGTTATTTTTATAATGGCTGTAGTTGCCGCAAGTACAACTGGAGATAGTTTCACTGCAATCTTGTTAGGTATTCCTGGTGCAAATAGTGCCGCGGCTACTATGGTAGATGGATTTCCTCTTGCACAAAAAGGCAGAGCAGGATATGCTATTAGTGCCGCAGTTACCACTAGTACAGTAAATGGTTTACTATGGGGTTGTTTAGTATTTTTATTACTTCCATGGTACACTAATCTTATATACATATTTGGTATCCCAGAGCTCTGGGCATTTACATTACTTGCACTAGCAACTGTAGGATTTTTAAGTAATCAATATTGGCTACGTAGTATACTAGCTATTGCGTTTGGAATACTAATAGGAATGGTAGGTGTTAATCCAGATAACAATGAACCTAGAATGACAATGGGTTGGTTTTATTTAGAAGATGGCATACAGATTATGGCAGTTGCCGCAGGTTTGTTTGCTATACCAGAACTTACAAGAGGATTGTTTTTAAAACACAGTACAGCTGATAGTCAAATTCGTAAAGGAGAACTATGGGCAGGTATAAAAGCAAGTTGGGATAATAGATGGCTTGCATTGCGTGGAGGATTTATTGGTGCATTTATTGGATTACTTCCAGGACTTGGAGGACAAATGGCAGACTGGATGGCATATGGTCAAGCCGTAGCCGCTAATCCAAAAGAGAAATTTGGTAACGGTAACATCAAAGGTGTTATAGGACCAGA